>Ga0222717_10002040_pt1 | contig 15955 bp, 21 predicted proteins | sample C33_18DmetaG_FD_165053 | JGI IMG/M metagenome (GOLD analysis project Ga0222717, IMG submission 165053) | Estuarine water microbial communities from San Francisco Bay, California, United States - C33_18D | ecosystem: Environmental > Aquatic > Marine > Unclassified | place: USA: California...
TCACTATTGAACTAGTCACAGTTTTTAAAAGTTTGATTGTGAAGACTAAATAAGCCTATGTTTATTGTGGCCAGAGGCAGAATCGAACTGCCGACCCCTTGTTTTTCAGATAAGGGCAAACCTGGTGACCTTTGCTAATTATAACTTATTTAGTTTGATTTTACGCTCGTTGCAAACAGGCTCTATATCGCAGTGAGCGATAAATAAAACAGACTTCAGAAGTGAGCAGTGTAATGTTTGTGCACTGTTTTTAATTATTAGTTTTTCGCCAATTATTATAAAATACTAGAACTACCCATCCAATGAGAGGTAGAACATATGCTATTGATGATGGGTTAAAAACTACTGTTCCAAGCAATATAATTGCAAATAGAAAAAATAGCTTATCTGATATTTCAATTTTCATAAGTTCATACTAACAACAATAGGTAGGGGTAGGGTAAAAATCGCTAGCTTACTTTACTCATAGGGGTTAAGCACCTCGCACAATTTTGCTAATGAATTCGTTTTCTGAACAGGGGTAACAAACGCTACATAGGTAACAAAGTGTCTACAAACGATACCATTTGGTATATCTTTCGTGTCACACCATTTGTAAACATACTACAGTTGATTGTATCAGAGAGTATCAGTTGTTATCAAAATAGGTATCATCTTGCCCCTCGCCTACAGAACACTTTCAATACCAATCAAATAACAACTACTTCTAATTATTCTTTTATCATTTCCTCAATATCAAATAGTTCAGGGAAATTCTTATGCAGATAAAGATTAAGAGCAACAAGTTTCTTCTCTGGTGGGTTATCCCTATTAGCCATTTCAAGAAACGAGCATACTAAATAATCTTTAGTCGATTCTCTTGTTTGCTTATCACAGTTAGTGGGGTCAAAAAACTTACCATTAACTACTACTTCAATCATTATCCTTTTCCTCCAAGTATCTTTCATAGTCCTTAAGGACTGTATCTATATCATCAGTTACATTTTGTTCTTCAAGAAACTTACGAAGTTCTTCACGCTTAACAGACCTTTTGAAACTTCGTTCCATAGGGTCATCGCCAAAAGATATCTCTATAGTCTGTGGTTTAGCTGAAAACTCCTCAGCTTTAATATCTTCTTTGGTCTTTCTGAACTCTGGTTTTAAAGAGAACTGTTCTGGGTAGAGTCTTTCAATTAACCACATTGCAACCTTTGGTTCATACTGAGCTTGATTGTAAATAACATCAAGTAAGTGATTAACTGATTTCATTCTTGCTTGTTCAGTTCTAAAGTAAAACTCTTGAAAAACTTCTTCTTCTTCAAGGTCTTGCCCAAGTGTTCGCCACCTGTTAAATGTTCTGACAGATATACCAACTTGTAAGCAACTATGAGCAACAGTTTGCCCTGTGCTTAAAAGGTCACACAATAAGTCAACATCAATATCAGCTATTGTGCTTGGTCTACCCACTTGAGCAAGTTCCTTATTATCCATTACAGGAAATACTCCTGTTGTTGAGGTTCTTGATTCTCAACTGTATCTTGCTCTGCAAGATCAGTTGGAATCTCTGTTTGTGTCCTTATATTCTCACTTAAGAATCGTTGTGCAGGTAAGACAAAGTCATTGAATTTATAACCTTTCTTAACTGAACCTGCGACACGAACATTGCTAGGCTTTATACCAAAAGTTCTGAGTTTCTTAGCTAACCAATTTTGGTCTACACCAAACTGATTAAGGTAAGCAAGCTCTGAGTCTTTCCTCTCATTGATTGCTTTTACTAAGTCCTCTGAGTGAATGTTCTTTTGACCACTACACGCTAGCTTTATTTCATAACAAACCTTTAATACCTCAAGAGATATATTGGATTCGTTATCAAAATCTCGTTTGGTTAAATTAACACAAGCATTAACAGTCTTAGTAAGCCACTCATCTGTTCCCATACTTGCAACAATTACAAGAGGTTCAACTATGTCTAAAGCTCTATCGTTCTCTATTGCATCTTCATAAGTTGCACATAAAGAATCTTCGTGAACAGAATCAAACAAAGAGTTTTCATCTTCGTAGTTGTAAGCTGAGTAACTAAGTAAAGGCTCAAGCATTAGTTTTATTTCTTCCATTATTGGAAGTTCTACTCTGTGCTTAAAGCGTTCTGCTGGCTCTTCTTTTAACTTACGAACTAGCTCTATAGGAATTGACCTATCTTGAATAGTATCGGGCATAGATGATTGGTCTATTCCACTGATTACTTTGGGGCAGAATACTTTGAAAGTCTTTGGTTCTTGGTCACTACCTTTACCTACTGACCTATAAACCTCTCCACCATTTCTAGAGAATCCAGCATTTATAATTCCATAAATCTGATTCTTACTTTCTTTATCCCACCTATCTACTTCATCTATACAAAGTGTCATAGGGTTCTTATCAATCAATCTAAAAATGGATTCAGTAAAGTTGATTAGGTAGAAACTGTTGAATGACAACTCTCTAATCAATCCTACAAGTAGTGACTTACCACATTGCTTAGTTGCAGAATAAATATGCAAGTAAGGTGTGTAGTTGAATAAATGAATCAACCAAGTGTGGACAATCCAATTCGTAATAATCACAGGTTCATCATCGCTTTGAAATACGACAAATCTTCTGATGTATCGTTCTATAGTTTCAAAAATATCTATGAACTTACGATTGAATTTAGCCAAGCGTTGTAGGTCAAAGTAGTTTACTTTATCGTTCATACTGACCTACCTTCCCAATCTTGCATTCCATAAAGTGGAAGATTGCGACAAGAACAACAGTTACAAACTCCTGTGCTTGCAGAGGTGCAATTATCTAGTGACTCGTATTGCTCGCAGTCATCACAATAAATAAAGCCAGCTATCTTGATTGGTGGTAAACTATTCATTAGAAACCTTAAGTTTCAAATCAGTAGAAGAATCCAGCGTGATCGCTGGATTTTTCATTAAGGCAGGATTCCTAAGAACTGCACCTATCCAACATCTATAACCTCTAACTGTGTTCGCAATTTTAAACAATGGCAAAGTTCCATTGTCATAGTGCCTACGCACTGTGGATTTGCTGAGAGAAAACTCTCTAGCAATCTCCTTAATACTTACTGCTCTACATTCTCTAACGAGATGTTTACAGTTTGTATGGTGTTCAAAATAATTAAAGGAACTGTCACTCATCAGTTCCCTCATCTTCAAACACCTTAAGCCATTCGTTCAGTGCAACATCTAAAGCGATGAGCGTTGAGCGATTAGCCTTGTGCTTTTTGTTGAAGATTCTACTTATTGTGGTTTCAGATAACCCAACAGAGTATGCGAGTCTTAAAGCATTAAGACCAAACTCCTCTTTAAGGTATGAGTATTTGTCTAATAGACCAGCGACTTTAATATTCTCGCCTACCCATATCATCTTCTTACCTAATAAGTTATGTCCTACTTCAACATCTTCTGTCATTAACGACATTACTTACTCCTAAGCGTATAATTAATACAGTTAGTTTATTAACGCTATTTAAACTAACAATCAAGTATATCATACGAAAACCCCATTTGTTAGTTTTATACACACATTTAATATAACAATGTGTATAATGGAGTATGCCTGTTAAATGTTATTTACCTAAGAAAGGTCAGTTCCAATCTGACATAGTTGTTGAATTCAATTATGAAGATAGAGAAAACCCTAAGCACAACTACATCAAAGAGTATGAACAGAACCCTATTGTGTTTAAGACTCCTACTAAAAGTAAAGACATCACACTACCCCTAGGCTCTATTGTTCGTGCTTATGTTTCTATTAAGCAACCTCAACAAAATATTAAGTTAGATTCTTTTGAAGTCATTAACAATCAAAACGACTTGGAAGATTCATTCGCTGATAATTTAACTTCATCAGTAATTCTCTCCAATGCAACAGAATACCTTTGGGATAGTGAGTTATTAATCCCTAGTCTTGGCGACCCTTTTGAACACTTGCTTAAAGAACTAAAAGGAAATGATGACAAGCTCTCTACAAAAGGAAACATCAACAAAGCTTTTATTATTGCTACTTGGTTATTCACTTACAACAATATTCCAAGAGGTCATAGGTCTGATTACTTAGAAAGAAAGCTAGGTATGAACGATAAATATTTAACTCAAGTGATGAACAGATACTCAGTAAAGTTCAGTGATATTGCTGACAAGAACCTAACTAAAAATATTTGGAAAGATGAAGAATTTGTATTTCAAAATAAATCTGTGTATTTTGTTAGGCATACTGAGAAAGAAACTAAAGGTGGTTATATGCCTACTTGGTTAGTAAAAGAACTTGAAACTTTTATTACAGAAGAATATTACAAGGGAGTTACTCCTTACCAACTTCCTCTTGAAATGACAGGGGCTACAACAAGTGGCTAGTTCTAAACTTTGCACCTGTGGTGGTTGTAAGCGTAAGAAAGTTAAACGATATAGAGTTCGTTGGTATGACAAAGCTGGTAAAGAAAAATCTCTACACGCTGATACATCAGCTCAAGCTAAAGAGTTAGTTGCTCAAATAGAAAGAGAACTCTCTCTTGGTAGAAGTAACACAGAAATTACATTAAACGAATGGTCTAAAGAAGTTCCTCTCACTAAAGGAAACCAAGCCACAAAAGAAACTATGGAAATGGTTTGGAATAAACACATCAGAGGTTCTATTGGTAGTTACAAAATTCGTGAGATCAGCAGAGCTGATATCAACGAATGGTTAGAACAAGACTTGCAGGGCTACGCCCCAGCAACTAAAAGAAAATATTTAAGGTTGGTTAATACTGCCTTAGACTTTGCAGTTGTTGACAGATTGATTGAAGTAAATCCTTGTAAGTTGATTTACATTGAGGGAGATAAAAGAGAAAGTGAACCTAATCCCCTTACAACTGACCAGCTTTACGAGATGATTGAACAATGGGATAACGACCCTATCTTAAAAGAACACGCTAACTTTGTTACTGCTCTTGCCTTTACAGGTGCTAGACCTAGCGAGCTTACTGCACTTCGTTGGAAGAATGTAGATTTAAAAGCTAAAGAGCTAAAGATTAGAGAATGTCACAGAAAAAATGCTAATGGCTCAATCTATTTATCAGACAAACTTAAAAGCCCAAGAGCTAGAAGAACCTTAGCAATCCCACAATATCTTTTAGGTAGGTTGCAGTTTAGGAAAGATACATTCCCTAACCAAGAATTTGTTTTCTCTAGTGCGTTAGGTTATCCAATTCATCTAACTAACTTCAGAGAACGATATTGGAAGAATAGATTCTTAGTTAATAGCTCATTACCAATTCAAGACATCTATGACTTACGCCATACCTTTAGTGCTTTGATGTACACAACAGGTATTGATGTTTGGGAGTTGTCAACTATGTTAGGTCACACTGACCCAAAGACTACGATTACTTGGTATGGTAACTGGTTTGACAAAGCCAACCACAGTGCAGTTGAAATCTTAGATGACTGGGCTAAGCAAGGTATAACTAAGTTTGGAGTTTCTTAGTTTAAGGCTCTAATACAATTCCACAAACTGCTCTACTAACTCTACCTAATGTATCATACACATTAGCAACTATTGAGAGGTTGCCACTATTGGTAAAACTTCCTGTATTGTAAGATAAACCAAATTCATCAATTCTATATTCTTTTTCAGGCATTCTTTCAGTAACAATTAAGTCAGAGAAATTATCAGTTAATGTGTCATCTTGAAATTGCCACTGTATATAGTCAACATCTGCAGTTCTACTAATAATGAATATTTCAATTATAATTTCTTCATTTGGACCAGCAGTTTCAGGACAAACATAGGTTTCAACTATTGGTGGTAGCGTATAAATATCTACATCGTTTTCAATATTACATTCTTCCTTTATAACTCCAGATGAGTCTTTAACTTCTACGCTGAAATAAAAGAATTCATAGTCTCTTGCTAGTTCCTCAGTGTCGTAAATATCTAATGTCTCTATGTTGCCTTTTTCCCAAGTTATATCTGGGGAATTGTCAGGTGTAAATTCAATAACTTCTTCTTGTTTATTTTCAAAACTGTAATAATTTAATGTTATTTTTGTTGGGTTACTTCCAAACTTAACTTCATAACCTGCTTTAAATTCAGATTTATACATTAAATCTCTTGAGCTTGGACAGGTTAAATCTATTTCACTAGGTGTCCACTCAACACGCTTTATAGTTGTAGAAGTAGTAGAACTCGTAGTGGTGGAAGAGGAAGTTGTAGTTGAAGTAGCTTGCTCTACTGCACTATCTATTCTTGCTTGAATCTCTTCTTCATTAGGACCACAAGCAACAATCAGTAACAAAGAAAAAATTAAATACTTCTTCATATGTTTATTGTAAAGATTATTTCTATTAATTCAATGGATCACGCTACGCGTGATTCCATTATGACTTCTTCCACAATCAGACAATATATTTAACATTCTGCTTATTAGATTTCTCTTTTGAGATGTCATTACTGTTACCCTTGTTACTCTTGTTACCCCTCAGAGAGGAAGAAAAATCTATTTTGTTAGAGTGAATCTGACTGTTTCTACACCAAAAGCGGGTCAAAAGCGGGTCACTTTGTGTTTTTTCTTACTGAATTACTAAAAAACCCTTGTGGGCGCTACAGGATTTGAACCTGTGACTTCTTCCTTGTAAGGGAAGCGCTCATTTTTTAATATCCTCTGGTGGTTCACCGTACCCCCATTCTTTGAGTAGCTTTAAAGCTTCTCGGCGAATAGTCTGATCTGTATCAGAATATTTGATCTCAAATTCTATAGGCATTTCTTCAGCCTTGCTTTGTTTTTTTAACTCTTCTCGAATAGTCTCAGTTATCACTCCTGAAATCAATGGTCTCATATGACCTAGGTATTTATTAAGTTCTTTTAGCTCCATAGTGTCAATTTCTCTTCCAATACGTTCTAATCCTCTTGCATAGTTGTCCATCATTTTGCGATAAACGGGAAAATGAAGCTCTTGCGTTGCAGACCTAATTTGCTCTCTTATATGTTCCTTTTTTAGCGTTCGACATACTATAGCTGGAGAGACCCCAACTTGAGCTGCAATACTTCGTTGACTCTCACCTTCAATAGTGAGTTCTATAATTTTTAGCTCGTTTTTACTAAATTGCTTATCTTCATTTATAGCCATTTTTAATATGTTGACAGCCATAGAATATAGTTGTTTCTTTTGCTGCAACTTTTTTTCTGTTTTACGTGGATAGATTGATGCCGGAAATTCCTATATATATGTAGTTAATAAAAGCGGCCTCGGCAAGATTCGAACTTGCGACACCAGGTTTAGGAAACCTGTGCTCTATCCCCTGAGCTACGAGGCCAAATAAAAACGCATCACGTGTAGGATAGATATTTATATATAGGTTATAAATGTTAGCAGTCGACGTTAAAAATATTAAAAAAACTTTTACGAGCAAACAAGACACAGTTGAGGCAGTAAAAGATGTAAGCTTTCAGGTTGAGCAAGGAGAAATCTTTGGGTTACTCGGCCCCAATGGAGCTGGAAAATCTACAACTATCTTAATGCTCACCACATTACTTAGCATTACAGATGGCAAGGCCTCAATACTAGGTATTGATGTTGAGACGCAAGACAAACAAGTTCGAGAAAAAATAGGTGTCGCGTTACAAGACACAGGCATTGACAATCTTTTAACCGGTAGAGAGTTATTTTTTACTACCTGTCGTTTATGGGGGTATAACAAAACTGATTCTGAAAAGAGAACAAAAGAACTTTTAGAACTAGTTGGTCTTACTGAAGCAGCTGATAGGAGAGTTAAGACTTATTCAGGAGGTATGAAAAGACGACTTGATTTAGGACTTAGCCTCGTACATTCACCGGAGATTTTATTTTTAGATGAACCAACCACTGGTTTAGACCCAGGTTCTAGAAGAGTGTTATGGGAGGAGATAAAACGACTCAGAGACACAGGTGTTACGGTCATTTTGACAACACAATACCTTGAGGAAGCTGATGAACTTGCAGATAGAATAGCAATTATTGATGAAGGACTCGTCGTCGCAGAGGGTACTTCAGATGAGCTCAAAGCTAGTATTGGTGGAGATGTCATAACTTTTTCATTCGAAACAGAGGAAGATATTACAAAAGCTCAGCAAGTGCTTACTGATTCCGTACAAGAAAAGATGGAACTAAGGATCACCGTTGAAGATGGCGCTTCAAAAATTCCAGGATATTTGAAAGAACTCACCACAGCAGGCATTGAAGTCAGCTCAGTATCTGCAAGCAAGCCAACTTTAGATGATGTATTTCTTGAGGTAACTGGCTATAGACTTGAGGGTTCAGAAGAACCTGTTGAAGAGACTCCAGCACCAACTAGAGGAAGAGGAAGATAATGGAATCAAATAGATCATTTCTGACTCAGTTACAGATTTTAACAAAGAGGCTAGTACTACGAGTTATTCGTAGACCCTTGGCAGAACTTCCCAATATTTTTATCTCTGCATTTTTCCTTTTTGTATATGACGGTGCATTAGGAGGGGTTTTTGGAGGCTCTGCACAGGGGACACCTTTTGATTTTGCGAATGGAAACTTTGTGAACTTTATTCTTCCGGTATCAATAGTCTCTGCATCTGTCAGTGGTGGCGCCTCTGGAATTTACCTTGTAGAGGATATTGAATCTGGGGTATTTAAACGCTATCAAAGTATGCCGATATCAAAGTGGGCAATTATTTTGGCACCTATGTTGGTTGGTGCATTAAGAGTCTTGCTTCAAGCTGGGTTAATTATGGTTATAGGAAAAATTATCGGTGCAGATCCTGCTGTTGGCGCAGTTGGTTACTTTATGGTCTTATCTATTGCTTTTTTATGGGGTATGGGATTTGCTGGATACTCTGTTGCAGCAGGTGTACGTTCTGGATCTTCCCAAGGCGCACAAGCAGCATCGTTCCTTTTCTTCCCTGCATTATTTTTAGCACCAACATTCGTTCCCCGAGAAGCATTAAGAGGATGGCTTGCAACTGCCTCCGCATATAATCCAACAACTTATGTTATAGAGTCAATGCGAGCGATTATGGTCGATGGTTGGGTTACAGATGTTATTTCAAAAGGCTATATAGCAGCTGGATCTTTTGCTGCAATTACTCTAACTTTTGCAGTTATTTCTGCCGGTAAAGCCACAGAAAAAGCATAAAATAACGTTTTTGTTAGTAATTAAAATTAACTACTCTATATACTTCTTAAGGAAATTATGGAAGCAACACTAAAAGCAACAATAAGAGATGATAAAGGCTCACCGGAGTCAAGAAGACTGCGTGGAGAAGGACTTTTACCTGCTGTTGTCTATGGACAAGGTATGGAGTCAACTTCTGTATACATTGATGCGAGAGAATTTAGAAACGCACTTAAAACCGAAGCAGGTTCAAACATCATTTTAAATATTGAACTTGGGGAGAAAGAAAAAGTTACTGCTCTAGCGAGACAGATTCAGAGACATCCGTACAAAGATGAATTTGTACACGTCGACTTAATTAAAGTTGACCTCACCCAAGTGGTCGAAGCTGAAGTTCAAATTAATTATTTAGGAGTACCTGCAGGTGTTAAAGAAGAGGGTGGTTTGGTGCAAACTATCAATAACACACTACGAATTAGCGCTTTACCTGCACAAATTCCAACATCACTAGATATTGACATAGCTCACTTAAATGTTGGTGAAAATGTTAATGCATCTGATATTGAGCTTCCAGAGGGAGTGGCTTTAGCTAATGAGGAAGATGATTCAGTCATGGTTACAGTTACCCTACCAAGAGCTGCTGTCGAAGAAGAAGAGGATATCTTGGGCGAAGGCTTAAAAGGCGAAGAAGGAGTAGAAACTGCAGATGGTGAATCTAGTGAAGAAGCTGATGGGGAAGACTCCTCAGAAGAAAGTGCTGAATAACAACTCAATCCTTCTTGTTGGTCTTTGGAATCCTGACAAAAAATATAAAAATACACGACACAATATTGGTGCGGATACACTTTTAAAATATATTGAAAAAAAGGGAACAACCTTCAAAACTCATAAGTCTGGAATGTATCGTTCTGCTGACATATCTATAAACGATACTGAGGCAACGATTCTTACACCGATGGTCTCAATGAACAATTCAGGAGATTCTGTCAGGGATTACCTAAAGAATACAAATATTGCCCATGACAATGTTGTGATCATTTATGATGATATCGACTTAGCATTTGGTAGATTAAGACTTAAGCAGGGTAGCTCAGACGGTGGACATAATGGAATAAAATCTATTGATAGAAATATTAATAAAGACAACTATTGGAAATTGAAAATTGGTGTAGGAAGGCCCCCAAAAGGAGTTGATCCTGCCCATTATGTTCTTTCAAAATTCAACAATGAAGAAAGAGAAGAAGTAGAGTTTATTATAGAAGATGCAATAGAAGTGATAGAAGTATTTTCTACAAGTCGTGAGGAAGCCGTAAAGAAAGCTTCTGAGAGAAGAATAATTGATGTGATTTAATGAAAAAACGTATACCTGACTTATTAGCTTGGTTTAGAATATTTTCCTCTCCTGTTATTTTATTTCTAATTCTTCAAGATGGTTCAGAGAGTGGGCTGATGCTAACTCCAGCTATTCTTGCGTTCGTGGCTGCTTGGACTGATTTTTTTGACGGAAAATTAGCTAGAAAATGGGATGTCTCTACTAAAACTGGTGCATTTTTAGATACAATTGCGGATAAACTTTTTGTAACCTGCATTTTTATTGGGTTTACATATATAGACAGAGTTAACATCTGGATTACAGTTTTATTGATATCAAGAGAATTTATTGTTACAGGTTTACGTGGTCTTGCTGGAAACGAAGGAAAGCTTATTCCCCCGAGTCCCCTTGGTAAAATAAAAGCTAGTTTACAGTTTTGGGCGATCGGCTTTGTATTAATGGATTTCCCAGTAGATATTGTGGGAGTAAATTTAGATACAGTTATCGTCTACTCAGCTCTACTCTTCTCTTACATTTCAGGGTACCAATACTTCGTTTCATATAATTCAGCTGAGTAATGAATTATAAAAATGTTTTTATTACAGGTGCAACTGGTGTTGTAGGAAAGCCTCTTTTACAAAAATTAATAAAGAATAATCACAACATCTATGCGCTAACAAGAAGTGAGGAAACTAAAAAGGATTTAATTGAATTAGGTGTATCACCAATTCAAGGAGATTTATTTGATACTTCATTACTTCAGCAACTTGAAGATTTAAATATTGATGCAATCTTTCATGTAGCAGGTATGAATAAAATGTGTGCAAAAAATCCTGATGCTATGTTCCATATAAACATTGAAGGGACTAAAAAGATGCTTGATCTTGGTAATAAACTAGGAATTAAAAAGTTTATCTATACTTCCTCAGCTGTGACCCTGGGTGAAGGAAAAGGACTTCCGGGCAATGAAGAAGCTATACATAGAGGAAGTTTTCTTAGTAATTATGAAAAATCTAAATATGAAGCTGAAGTAGAAGCATTTAAGTTCAAAAAAGATTTTGAGTTCGTCTCAGTTAACCCATCATCAGTTCAAGGACCTGGCCGTGTTTCGGGAACAGCAAAATTACTTATCTCATCGTTAAACAAAAAGTATCCTCCTTTGCTAAAGAACAATATTTCAATAATTGATATTGATAACTGCACAGATGGACATTACAACGCGTTACTGTATGGGGTAGATAATGAAAGATATGTTTTAAATAGTTTTCATGTGACATCTGAAGAGCTAATTCGTAAAGTTAAAAAAATTACTACGTGGGATGGTTCTCCAATTTATTTACCAAAAAATCTTTTAAAACTAGCAGGACCACTTTTTGACCTTTTTGCATCTCTATCTTCTGGCGACTCCATAATTTGTAAAGAATCAGTAAGAGTGTTAACTCACGGACATGTGTATGACGGCTCTAAAGCAAAACGAGACCTTAAATTAGAATACATAGATGTAGATGATTTTATATATAAAATTATCAGCTGGCTTATAGCCCAAGACTTATTAGAACTAGAAATTAACACTGAAAGCTAAATAATGAGTGAATTTGATGAGCTATTACAAATTGTTGAAAAGTTAAGAATTGAATGTCCCTGGGATAAAGAGCAAACACACGAATCTCTTGCGAAACATCTTATTGAGGAATCTTACGAACTATTAGATGCAATATCAAAACTTGACTCTACACCAGAAAGCTTTAATGAGCTAAAAAGTGAATTGGGAGATGTCTTATTACAAATATTTCTACATTCAAAAATAGCTGAAGAGAAAAAGTTTTTTAATATGGCTGACGTCATGATCAGTTTACGTGAAAAACTGATAAAAAGACACCCTCACATTTTCGAAGACATACAGCTCGAATCTGCTGAGGATGTTGAGAAGCAATGGGAAAAAATCAAACAAAAAGATAGTAACTCAATCTTTGACGATCTTAACCATAGTCTTCCACCAGTAAATATTGCTTTCAAAGCACAGAGAAAAGCAAAAAGTTTAAAACTCTCTTATTCAAATTATGAAGAAGCATTAGAAGATCTAATTTCAGAGATAGAAGAATTAAAAGCTGCAAACAACATAGAAGATAGAAAAAGTGAATTGGGAGATGTCTACTTTTCACTACTCAATGTTTCAAGATATTTAGATGCTGATCCGGAAGTACAGCTAAAACGTTCTATTGATAGATTTATAACAAGAGCAAAATATGTCGAAGAGCATTATCAAGAAGATGATGACATGAATTTACTCTGGCAAGAAGCAAAGAAAAATCAAATAGAGTCGTAAACTTCAAAAATTCTGTTAAATTTTAATTAACAGGGTTATGAATACAAATATTAATAAAATTCACGCTAGGTATGTCCTAGATTCAAGAGCTAATCCCACTGTGGAGGCGGAAGTTACACTAGATGATGGTTCTACAGGTAGAGCATCAGTTCCTTCCGGTGCATCTACAGGTAAGCTAGAAGCCCATGAACTAAGAGACGGTGATGAGAAATTTCTAGGAAAAGGAGTTTCGAAAGCTGTTGAAAAAGTAAATACTGAAATATTTGAGCTATTAAAAGGTCATGATGCTGGAGATCAAAGTAATTTAGATAGATTAATGATTGAGCATGATGGCTCCTCAAATAAAAGTAACCTTGGTGCAAACTCAATTCTGGCTGTATCTATGGCTAGCTTAAATGCTTACTCTGTTGCTACTGGTAAGCAAATGTACGAATTAGTTCCGAACATATATGGACCTCCATCGCTACCAGTACCATTTATGAATATTTTAAATGGAGGTGCACACGCAGATAACAAAGTAGATATTCAGGAGTTTATGATTGTTCCTCATGGGTTCAATCAATTTGATCAAGCTCTCCAGGCAGGGGTAGAGATATATCATACTCTTAAAAAACTTCTCAAGGATAGAGGCTTAGCAACAAATGTTGGAGACGAGGGTGGCTTTGCACCTAATTTAAATTCTTCAGAGGAAGTCCTTAAAATAATTATTGAGGCTGTTGAGAAAGCTAATTACACAATGGAAGATCAAGTATCAATTGCCTTGGATGCAGCAGCATCTGAGTTTTACAAAGATGGAAGTTATTTAATTGAAAATCAAGAACTCAGTTCAAGTGATATGGTCAACTATCTTTTAGACCTTACTCAAAAATTTCCTATCGTATCGATTGAAGATGGCCTTGCAGAAGATGATTGGGATGGATGGAACGAACTAACTGCAAAAACAGGAAACAAAACACAACTTGTGGGAGACGATTTATTTGTAACCCAAACTCAAATGCTTCAAAAAGGCATCGATCAAAACTCCGCAAATTCAATACTTATAAAAGTGAATCAGGTCGGAAGCCTGAGTGAAACATTTGATACCATGGAACTTGCAAAAGAAAATAACTTCACCTCAATGGTCTCACATAGATCTGGTGAAACCGAGAATGTATTTATTAGTCACTTGGTTTCAGGAAGTTCAAGTGGACAAATTAAAACCGGGGCTCCTGCTAGATCTGAAAGAACAGCAAAATATAACGAACTACTTAGGATTGGGGAGGTCCTAGGTTTAGATAATTTCAATAATTCAAAATGGAACAGTTAGAATCCTTCAAAAAGAATTTTATTTCTAAGCTAGTTATATTTACAATCACATTTTCTGCCTTGTATTTTATGTTTGATACTTATCAGGTGACATATAAAAACTATAAATCCATGGAAGAAACATTAAAAAATAGAATCGAACACTCTTCAACACTTAGAGCTCAAATTAATGAGTATGAAGTTAAAATAGAAAATTTGAATGATCCCGAAAAACTTGATTTAATTCTTCAAGAGCATGGCTATGGAAAAGCTGGAGAGGTTCTACATAAGTTTGAAGTTCCTGAGGCAGTAACACCATTAGAGGAAACTCTTCGTAGTGAAAGAAGTAAGAGTATTTTTGAATATTTTGTTGAGAGTATCATTGGTACCAATGACAAATCACAATAAACAAATTGTAGAAATACAACTCGGAAGAAAACTTAGAAGCTCTGTAAAGATTGTGACAAGTTGTCATTTCAATCTTCCTGTAGTTATTAAAGTCCCACCTAATTTAGATGACGGTACTCCATTCCCTACAACTTATTGGTTATCGTGTCCTATGTACAATAAAAAAATTGGGTCTCTAGAGTCTACAGGTCTCATCAAGGAGCTAGATAATCAAATACAAAAGGATTCAATCCTTAAGAGCCAATGGGATGAAAGACAACAATCCTATGAAGCTGAACGTACTGAAGAGATAGATGATGAAACAACAATTCGACCATATGGAGGTGTTGGCGGAGCACGTGAAAGTATAAAATGTCTACACTCTCATTTTGCAGATCAACTTGCTACTGGAAAAAATATTGTCGGAAGTATAGTTGAAGAGTTGGTTGGGGGATATAACTGTACAGAGCCCTGTATCAATGAAAAAGAAATGGAAAAAAATACTGCTTGGAAAGTTGAATGGTAAAAGTTGCAGCAATCGACTGCGGTTCTAACTCTACGCGGTTATTAATAGCGAATGTGTTATCTGGAGAGCTTGAACCTCTTTACAAAACGCATCAAGTAACTAAAACCTCCGAGGGGGTTGAGGAGAATCATGAAATTTCTGAAGATGCAAAAAATCGTCTAATAAAAATTCTTAGGACATATGTAAAAAAAATAAATATAGAAAATGTTGACCAAATTTTCATCACAGGCACGGCAGCATTCAGAGACGCACAAAACTCAGACATAGTAATAGAAGAGATAAGAAAAAAACTAGATTTAGAAATTCAAGTAATTTCTGGGGAGGAAGAGGGATTCTTAACTTCATTGGGCGTCTTATCCTCTTGCGAGATACAAGATAACTTTTTTATAGTTGATATAGGAGGAAGAAGTACTGAGTTAATTTATGACATAGACAATAGAACACAAGTAAATTCACTTGATCTTGGAGTGGTTTCACTAACAGAAAGAATTTTAAAGAAGAATCCCTTAAATGAAAAACAAGTATTTGAAGCAGGTAAATTGATTAATCAGAATTTAAATATAGAAATAAATACAGATACAGCAAGTCTGATTGGAGTTGCAGGTACATTTACATCAATTGCCTCAATATTTTTACAACAGAAAACATACAATGAAAATGAAATCCACATGTCAAATCTGAGTTTTGATTGGATATCTGAACTATCTTCAAATTTAAATGAGATGACAGAAGCACAGATAATTAATAAATACACCTCTCTAGATCCAAAAAGGGCAAAAACACTCTCAGCTGGTGCTTTAATCATTACTAATATTATGAAAAAATTTAAATTTGATGAGCTAAAAGTCTCAAAAAGTGATATTTTAGAAGGGCTAATCTTAAAAAATTATTAAGTTTAGACAGGTAGCCCGGGTGGCGGAATTGGTAGACGCGACGGACTTAAAATCCGTTATTCGAAAGGATGTGGGGGTTCGAGTCCCCCCCCGGGCAC
>Ga0222717_10002041_pt1 | contig 15955 bp, 13 predicted proteins | sample C33_18DmetaG_FD_165053 | JGI IMG/M metagenome (GOLD analysis project Ga0222717, IMG submission 165053) | Estuarine water microbial communities from San Francisco Bay, California, United States - C33_18D | ecosystem: Environmental > Aquatic > Marine > Unclassified | place: USA: California...
AGCTGCAGGGTCAGGGGAATATGGAAGGTCTTCAAGTCGAACTTCGCCTACAAGATTGATGTCTTGACCGGATTCTGCATCCGTTAGAGATTGTGCAACTCCAATGCTGTTTTGCAACTCAAAGGTTGTAATCCCAGCATCGTTTTCAACAGCATTACCAACGCTCGGGTCAAACAAGAGAGCGTCTGGAAGGCCGTTGACATTGCTTGCTGTTGTAAGCCCTGCATACATTCGGACGGCTTCAGTGTCATCCCAATTGGAATTAACACGGAAATGCCAGGTCACTTGCTTTCCGTTGGTGAATTCTGAAACGGTAGATGTGGATTCAAGCGTGATGAGGTCATGTTCGTCACTGGCTTCAGAAAATTGCATGAAGTCTGACCATGTGAGTTTGATGTAATCCGTTGGGGACTCCAACGTCACCCAAGCCTCGGACAGCGCTGTTCCGGTCAACGGGTCAACGGCGTGAGTTGTGATCACTTCATAGATTTCTCCATTTGGATAAAGTCCGGCAGGATTGTCCGTCACCGAAAGCGTGTTGGCGTATCCTGTACTCGAAGAAACAGACAATGCGCTGAACTCCACGCCGCCTCCAGTATCGGAATGAACGGCGATCGGGACACGAGCGTTAGCGCCTCCTCCCGTCCACAATGCAACTCCCTGATTGAGTTCGATATCCAATCCATCAAGAGCGTTAATGGTGGTAGAATAGTTGTATACTACATCAAGACCAACTGCATTCAAAGAGGTCCCTGATGAGGCGTTAGGTGAACTGATTGCAAATCGGAAGGTGACCCAATATCGTCCGAATTCGTCTTCATGATTTCCTGCGACCGATGGATTGGTCAAGAGGCTGTTGAGGGCGTCCTTCAGCATCAGTGGGGATGAAAGCGATTCGCTGAGAATGATGCTTCTGTTCGGCATATCGCCCAAAGAAACGGTTTGTGAGCCAGCCATAAGTGACAGTTCAAATCCTTCATTCATGTCTGAATTTGAATGAATGGTAATGTCATCAAACGAAACATCGGCCGATGAAACTTCGGACCCTGCTGGAAGCATGAAAAAGGCGCCTTCGGCCTCACCGTTCACGTTCAAGGTCATGCTCGCATCGTCTGCAGCATAGTTGATGTTGTCCACCTTGTTGAGGATGAAATTTGTTTGGCGCCCAAACATTCCAAACGCCGGTTCGGTGAAACCGTAGTCGATATCGCCATCATTAGCAACGTCAATTCGTAAGTGTTCAGCATGGTGTCCAAATTCCAAGTCAAACCAAATGCCGCTCACTTCACATGAACCCATGTAGGACACTACAGAGGTAAATCCAAGGATCGGTGCATCCAAGTCCGTTTTTACGTCCGCTGTTAGATTAACATTCGTGGACTGGCCGAGAGGTATGATGCTCACATCGGGAGATTCGCTGCAGTCATCCTGAATGTAGGGTGTTATCGACGTGATGGGATAACTGAATTTACTTCGCTCCACACTGGTTGAAAACGATTCTTGAATCAATTCGGGAGTGTATATCATAGGCATTCCCGCTCCTGGCGTTGACCATATTCCATCGGAAACAGAACCGATGGCTCCAGATGAAGCGTTGAATCCAGTTCCGACTCTTGTACCCATACTGAATCCATGCATGACCGCAGTTGAGAGGCGGTCAGGGCCTGAATCAAAGTTGAAACGAAGGTTGACTGAGAAATACTTTGATGTGTCAATATCCCACAGTTCAATGATGTCTCCTGAAAGCCCGACCATCGGCACACCAGAGGTGTCGTTGATCACTCGATTGTTGGCATCCAATACGTCAACAGTAAGCTGTGCGGAAATTGATGTTGAGGCCTCAATACTGAGTAAACCGTAGCCGTTTGGATGATTTTCTCCTCCGAACACAGACGGAGAAATACCCCGAACGGTCATGCTTGCATTTTGGGGCAATACATCACCGAGACGGAAGTTGTCGATATGCCATCCGGACATGTTGTCGTCAAGAGGAAACTCTGCTTCTTGGACACCGTTGTGCTCCAAAATAAAACGAATTTGAACATAATCACCGATGAAATCATTCAAGTCAACTGCAAGTGTTGCCCACCCGGTTGGGTTCTGGGCGTATGTTGAGGAGCCAGCAAGGCCGTAATTTTTGGGGCCTGAGGCGGTGTTTAATCCACTGCATCCGGTGTCTACTTTGTTGTCCAACTGCCATCCACTTGCCCGTTGAGCGTACCCTTGTCCGAAACTGACCCCCGTACTGTTTCCAATGTCAATCGGCAAAAACTGGAATCCTGTTGCGTCGGGAGGGAAACCGGGATTTGGAGAGGAGCGGATTTGCATGTAGGCACAGTCGGCGTAACGAATTGAATTTTGCGCACTGCCTGCATATGCCTCAAGATTGTGCCAGGAAGAAAAGGTTGCCGTCTTGCTCTTGAGCGTTGGGTCAACATACAATTCTGGAGAATTCAAGTAAAGTTCGTACGGGAGTTCACCGTTGTCGTCAGTGTAATTGTTATCCCCCAGGTTTGTGCCCCAGCAATCGTCACCAGAAGCACAATTCGCTGGCACATCCGTTGCGGCCAAAGCCCCATGAGCCCAACCTTGACTCTGACCAGGAGGACTTGAGAAATCCATGAATCCACCAAACGTTCCTTCGAAGTCGGTCAAGAATCCTTCTGCCTTAAGGGCCAGAGGTGTAGCATCACCTGAACTGTCTTCGTATTGGAACATGGTCTCATCCGAAAACTCGGTCAATTGATTGTTATGAGCCGGGTTCCAAACTCGGTCACTGGTGTCCAAGTCGATCCGTGAGTGAGCAGCATGCTCCACCATTTTCGTGGAGATGGTCATCGAGGCTCCTGTCACGGTTTCCCCAACTGGAAGGTCGATGGCACCGTCGACAATATTGGTCAGTGTTGCACCGTTTCGTAGTTCAACATCAACTTCTGATGAACCGTCTGCGAAGGTTGTGACGCTTGCACCGGCGAACGGAGCAAGGAGCATCAAGAATACGAGGAAAAATGGTGTACTTCTACGGGGTGTTTCATTCGGCATGGTGTCACCTACACTCCCCGGAGGATTCATCCACCTAAAACCTCGTCGCTCTCCTGTCGATGTCTTTTAAAAACCAATGATTCAGAAGCCGTTGTTTAACATGAGTTATGAGGGAGAACTCGTTGGGAGAAGCATGGACCCTTACTCTACCGAACCCGTCACCCTCATCGAGGAGGTTTTTCCACAGGATACCAATGCCTACAATACCCTCTTTGGAGGACGGCTCCTTTCCTTGATGGACAAAGCGGGAGGCATTGCATGTGCGAAATTTGCCCACCGTGAGTTTGTCACAATTTCAATTGACACCTTGACATTTATCGCACCTGCACGCCAAGGTGACCTTTTGGAAGTTACCGGAGAAGTCGTATTCACCAGCAGCCATACTGCATGTACCAAAGTCACAGCCTACACCATGAGCAAGGCCACATGGGAAAAGAACATTATTTGCGAAGGCTACTTTTTCTTTGTGGCCATCGATTCGATGATGCGTCCAATCCCAATTCCCCAATACACTCCAGAGACAGATGATGAAAAGGACGAGTGGGCAAAAGCGAAGGCCATCCGTGAGAACATGCTGGCTCAAAAGGCCAAACGGTCTTCTTGAAACCACCCCCACCTTCATGAGGAGGGCTCCGGTGGGCGACGTATGGTCGTACTCAACATCGCCATGATCGGATCAGATGAACTGGCAAAAAGCATCGCAAAAGCCGCAGACCAGCGAGACGTACACACCTATGTTCACAAGGAAATGGACGGAGACGGGGCACGCATTCTCTCTTTGATTCGCCCAGCTAAATATCCCGAACGCCTCCCGCCCTTTCTCAACGCTCTTTCAACCGCTCAGGTTGGAATCATTGAGGTTACTGAAGTCAATGCCACCCTTGGGGAAGTGCTGGTCGCTTTCGCCAGTTCGGGCATCACCCACGGAGTAGCTGTCCTGAATCCTGCAGACGGTTCATGGATTGACCAAGACCAAGTTGCTATGCTCTTCAAGCAAGCGGGTTTGGCGCATTGGACTTTTGAAAAGAACGACGGACCGCACCTTCGAGAGTGCTTGTACACCTTGATGGACCAACGCATTCCCGACTTGCTTGCAAATGCAGAAGCGCCCCTTGTCATCCCTGTTGACCAACACTTCAATGTGAAAGGAATTGGTTTAGTTGCTATTGGCTATGTGCAATCAGGAACGGTTAGCGTTCACGATGAACTGATTCTCTTACCTGCTAACGGAGGAGGGAGTGCAAAATCACTCCAAGTTATGGACGACGATGTACCCAGCGCAACTGCTGGAGACCGTGTCGGTCTTGCCCTTAGAAATGCAAAGGAAGAACACCTCACCGGAGGTACAATCATCGTGCATCCAGCAGTGGAAGACAAGCGAACCAACACCTCCGTGCCGCTAGCGGTTGAACAGCATGTCAATTCATCCGTTGAACTGAAAGTTTCTCCGTTCCAAAAGCGCGCCCTGGCCGTTGGTGATGTCATCCACGCAAGTGTTGACTTGCAATTTGTTGTTGGTCGTGTAACGGCTGGCGATGGTTCAAGCCTGAAAGTGACCTGGGAGAGCCCTCTTTTCATTCGCAAAACGAACCCGCCCCAAGTGCTGATTGCCCAACTTGATTCGAAACCGAGAATCATGGGTTCAGCCAAGCTCAACAAAGAAGATTGAACGCCATGTCGGCGATGGAATTACGGTGAACTATTTGCCCCTGCTTTCCTCGGGTTCTGCGGTGGTTTGATAACCGCGCCCCGATGCTCCTCGGAATGGGATGCACGAAATTGGGCAGGAATCTGTACCAACGAGTGAAAGTGATACAGAGATGTTCACTTCGCTACGTTTGGCGGAACCGTCGGAACGGGTCAATATCACTTTAGACGAGCGCATGCTGACCATTCAAGGTCGGCGAAGTTCAGCGATTGACGTTCGCGTTGGAGCCATTGACAGCGTTCAACATCATTCATCCAACCTTGTACCGAATTGGTTGCTGATGATGGGTCTTGTCTTCATTTGGATCGGATGGAGATTGATGATACCCCCCACATACCGGTGGTCCTTCATGTTGCTCGGAGGAGCAACTATTTTTGCACGAATCTTTACCAGACAACCTACCGTCACGATTCAAACTGCATCAAACGACACCCATGTTTTGTTCGGCAACGAACACGTTCTCAGGCACCTCACCTTCATGGTTAACAAGTTGCTGAAAGGCAAGAGTTTAGCTTACGCTCGATTGGCCTGGAATGCCGTTGACCGCTCATATCAGGAACAGGAGGGACTGGTGCCAGCTCCAGAACTGCCGGTGGTCATCAATGCCCCAGTTCCGATTGATATGTTCCTTTCATCTCTTGGTGAAGATGAGGTGATTGACACAGTGCCTCACCACCAAGAGCAGGAACCTGAATGGATGCCTACGCATGCACCCGAACCTTCCCAGCCTACGATTCTCCCCAGCTTCCTCTCTACGTGGCACTCTGAGCAGGCCGCTGCGGAACGAGCAAGATATCCTGCTGACCATCATCCAGTACCTGTTCATCTTCCGGTCTTGGAACCACAACGGCGACCTCCTATGCATCAAGAGGCTGCTCGGCATTCCGAGGAGTACAGAACACCTCAACCCTTCTTGCCGTCTTTTATCGGGCAAGATGAAGTTCATATCCCGCAGCGACCTCAAGAACCGATGGAAGAGGAAGAAGAACCCTTGCTCTTGGATGCTGAACTGATTCCTTTCATTGACATTATTCCAGACGAAGAAGAGGTCGAGAATCTTCCCCTGCCTCGCCAAAACATTACTCTTGAACGTGAAAAACCATTCTTACAACCGCGTAAGCAACAGGATTTCGCTCGGTCCTCTTTCCGACCTCGCCACCGTCCGCAACCGCGCCCACGGAGGGCCGAAAGCGCTAGGGGGTTCTTTGGTCAGTTGCGCAAAGTAGCCACCGAGATTCTTTCAGGAACAAAGGGGCCATCAAGGCCTTCCCCTTACGGGACAAGCAATACATCATCAGCCCTACGTGAGCAGGCGCAACAAGCACACGAAGAGCAAACTGGCGAGGTGCTGCGTAGCCTCGCAAGTGAGAACGGGGGCGTATTTGGACAAGATGAGATGGATCGACTTCAAGGGAAAATCGATACCATGTTGGCCACTGTTGGGGAAATGGATACAGAACGTCAGCCGACCAATCTTGATGACATCTCCTTTGCAGACCTCAAGGCATCGGTTCATGAAGACGATCGAAGAGTCCGACAGTTGGACGATTGAGCGTTATGATAGTTCAATCATGCCGGCGTAATCTGCGAGTCGTTGTTCAAATTGCTCAGTCGTCAACTTGCATAGAGCTTCAGTTCCAAAACTCATCAGAGTGAAACTTGCCGTAACGGTAGCAATAGCAAGTCCTTGCTTGAGTTCGGACAAGGTCACAGGTCCTTCATTGAGTGACAAGTGCGCTGCTAGAGAGCCTGCAAAACTATCACCGCATCCCGTAGGGTCAGTGATGTCTGCTGTTGGATATGCAGGGAGCGAAATCCACTGGCCGTTGTGGAGAGCAAGTACACCGTGCTCGCCTCTCTTGACCACCAATGTCAACGTGGAAGTTTCCTTCGCCAAGGTGTTCATGGCTCGTACAATATTGTCATCTCCCGCCAACATCCTCACTTCACCATCGTTGATGATAACCACGTCAGAACGGTGCATAACTTTCAGCAATTCCGGTTGAGCGATCTCGATCCACAGGTTCATTGAATCCAACATGGTCAACCTTTGGGGCGATGTTTGGTCCATGACTGAAGCCTGAATCCCCGGATGTAGATTTGCACAGAAGACGATTGAAGGTGTTGAGAGTGGGGTCGCAATCTCGGGCTTAAAATGTTCAAACACATTGAGATGCGTTGCTTTAGTCACCGCTTCAGCCATGGAGCCGTGATAACTTCCTTCCCATCTGAACGTCTTTCCCGGAGCAACTTGAATCCCCGTTAGATTCAGCCCTGCGTCGCTTAGTATTGTGCGGTCCTGTGGGTCAAAATCCTCGCCAACAACACCGACAAGCGCTGCAGAAGAACGTTGCATGCGGTCCAAATGAAATTGACAAGCAAGACCTGCGTAGGTTGCTGAACCGCCGAGAGCCTCACTCACAGACCCTTCTGGGGATTCGACTGAATCGTATGCTAAACTACCGACGACGAGGACGCTCATGCCCATCCCAAAGGAAGGGGATTGATGGTATTACCGATGACGGTTAACCCAACAGCTCTTGGTGCATGTCGATGTATTGAATGGTGATATTCCCACTGATGAAATCGGGTTCATCCATGATTCTGCGGTGCAGTGGAATCAAATGTTCAACTCCGGTGATGACGGTTTCATCAAGGGCTGTCCTCATACGACGAACAGCGTCATCTCGATCGTGGCCCCAGACTAAAAGTTTGGCGAGCAGTGAGTCAAAACAACCCGGCATCTCGTAACCGGCATGAGCATGAGTATCGCACCGTATGCCGAATCCACTCGGGAAATGACATTCCCACAATCGTCCTGGACTTGGGATAAATTCACGGGGGTCTTCAGCATTCAAACGGCACTGGATAGCATGCCCTCTCCATGCAATGTCTTCTTGAGAAAGAGGCAATGCTTCCCCTTGGGCAACTCGAACCCCCAGTTCAACCAGATTGTAACCGGTAAGCAATTCAGTGACCGTGTGCTCAACCTGGACACGAGGATTGACCTCAAGGAAATAGAAGTCCCCATTCGCATCACGAAGGAATTCAAAGGTAGCGAGGCCCTTGTAACCAACTGCTTCTGCGCCACGGCAAACCAATTCTCCGATTTCAGAACGCTTCGCATCATCAAGCCATGGTCCCTCTTCGACCAATTTTTGATGGCGGCGTTGAATGGAACAAAATCGCTCTCCGAAATGAATGGCGTTCTTACCGTCAGCCAAGACCTGAAATTCAACATGCTGCGCTCCGAGAATGTATTTTTCGACAAAGACACGGTCGTCTCCAAAAGCCGAGCGAGCCCTTGACTGGCACAACTTCAAGGCTCCTTCAAACTCATCGGCTTGCTCAACAATTTGCATACCAATTCCTCCGCCTCCTGCTGCTGCTTTGATGATCACGGGATATCCAATGTCGTCTGCGAGTTCTCGCGCAACATCAGCGCTGGCAATTGGTTCAGAAGACCCTTTTGCAGTGGGAAGGCCTGCTTCTTCCATGGCCGCCCTTGCTTGAATTTTATCTCCAAGAAGAGTGATTACATCCGAGGATGGGCCGATGAAGGTGATTCCTTCCTCTTCAAGACGAGCCACAAACGATGCATTTTCTGCAAGGAAGCCGTATCCGGGGTGGATTGCATCGCATTTCAATTCTTTAGCGGCTTGAATCACGGATTCTATGTCCAAATACGAGTCCAAGGGGTTCGTTCTGTAGTTGGGGTAAGCGATGTCAGCCATGCGTACCGGGAGGGATAAACGGTCCTCTCTACCGTGAATGATGGCTGCTTCTATGCCCATATCGCGAAGGGTTCGGAGAATCCTCAGAGCGATTTCACCACGATTTGCAATCAAGACCCGTTTGAATCCCATGTTGGTGTGGCGACCGAAGTATCCTATGAGCAAAGCGGTCAAACGAGTTGGTTGGGAGTGATATCCAGCGAGTTCTCATCTCACGGATAACCTTCTTTTTATTTCGATTTCATCCACATCATAGAAAGTATGGAAACTATGTGTCTTTTTTCCGGTAATTTTTACCTGGATTTCGTAATTTTAGTCTAATTTCGTGCGAACATTCATATCCTCTTACCCCCATCTAAATTTATGAGCCGAACAACGATGACCGGCAGCGAAGTGCTTCAACAACTCGCTGGGAAAGATTTGAACAACGATGGGAAGGTCATCAATTTGGTGATCTGTGGGAATTCTAAATTCTATGATTATGGATTTCTAGAGGACGAATTGGACACTTGGGTGCGCTACAATGGGTATCCCGATGTGGTCATACTGGGTGGTGCAAGTGGAGTCGATTATCTCGCAGAGCGTTGGGCTGATAACAACAACATTCCCCTGGCTATTTTTACCGAAGCATGGGACGCTCCTCGCCCTTCGCAAGCCGAGGATACGGGCCGACCAGAAGCGGTTGCTGACCTCGGCCATCGAATGATTAAACACTCAACGCACATGTTAGCTTTCCCTGGCCCTGATTCGGTTTGGACCAAACACATGGAAGCCATAGCGAATGGAGCGGGCGTGCCTGTTGTAAGCGTCCCCTTGCCGATGCAGTAGGGTCAGTAAACGTCACGAAGGTAGCGCTTCTGTTCTTTCATCATGGTTTTCTCAATGAAGTGAGTGGCATCTGCTTCCGACATGCCACCGTGTTCGATTGCAATATCGATGAGGGCCTTGTGGACATCTTTCGCCATGTATTTCTTATCGCCACAGATGTAGAAATAAGCTCCACGCTCAAACCATTCCCAAACTTCTGCACCGTGTTCTTTCAGGCGGTGTTGGACGTAGATTTTTTCCTCTTGGTCTCGTGACCATGCGGTCGTGAATCGGTAGAGGTCTCCCTCATCCATCCATGTTTCAATCGTATCTTTGTAGTAGAATTCTGTCTTTGATGATTGGTCACCAAAGAACAGCCAGTTCTTACCCTTGCCACCGTCAAAAACGCGCTGTTCCATGAATGCACGGAACGGAGCGATTCCGGTCCCCGGCCCTACCATAATGATGTCAACATCCTTGTCTTCGGGTAGAATAAACGACTTTGTTGGAGACATAAACACCCCGATAGGAGCGCCAGATGTATCGATTTCATCAGCCATGAATTGAGTACACAATCCACCACGAGCACGGTTATTGTATTCAAACCGAACAATACCGACGGTGAGTTCAACATATCCAGGATGGGCATCATGAGATGATGCGATGGAATAGAGGCGTGGCTTCAACCGATCTGCAAGGTCCAAGAATTCTTCTGGAGAATACTTGACATCAAACTCTCGCATGATATCGACATAATCCCGAGTCCATAGGTAATCTTCAATGGATTTTGGGTCAACGGTAATTGCTGCGATTTGGTCGCTCGGGTCGTCCGATGGAACTGAGGCTTGTAGGGAAGGCGGGAGTTGTTCATCGGTTGATGAAGTCCAGGATGATTGGTTCCTGGTTCGTGAAACGATGCTCATGGAAATGTTCATCCCACTTGATACCACCTTTGCAGCCAAGGACTGAACAAACTTCTTATTGGCAAGATGAACTTCAAAGTCCTTCTTGAGTGCGTCGTACAGGGAACGGTCCCCATTGTGTGTGGTTACAGCATGGTCTCGGTCCCATCCTTGGGCTTCAATGATTTCGTCCACAATGTGTGGGGGGTTTTCAGCCAAGACACCCAATGCGTCTCCAACTTTGTAATCCAAGCCGGAATCACCCAATTCGAAGACCACGTGACGGGTTTCTTTGCGGGAACCTTCCCCGTTGAGAATGTAATTCTCTGTAATTTTTGTCATGTACGGATTTTTTGCTGACCAGTTCTCACCCATGCGCTCACCTCAGCCTCAAGAGGCCGATGATTTTCCCACTGATGTGGGCTATATCATCGTTCGTGTAACCTCACATCGCATATTCAAATCCACGGGAACCAACCGATGGGGAAAAGAAGGAAAAGTGCATGGCATTGGATATGACCCCCCGCATTGATGTTCTCGGGACGGGTAATGCCTTTCTCCCCAACGGGCGACATCACTCGTTTTCTGTGTTTGACGGAAAGCACATCATCGACGCACCACCAACTGCATTGGCCAGCTTGCGAAGAGCAGGGATTCCAGTTTCAGACATTGAATCCGTATTCATTACCCACATACACGGAGACCATGTGTTTGGGTTCCCGTTCCTCCTTCTTGAGCGGAAGTACATCTCTGATCGTGAAGGGACGCTACCCTTGCGCGTGATCGGTTCACCCTCCGTCAAAGTACGGTTAACCGAACTCTGCCACCTTGCATTCCCTGGGTCACTTGAAAGCATTCTTGAAACGGTCGAATGGGTTGAAGACGCCGTCGGTACAACCGATGATGGCTGGTCTTGGGAACGATTTGAAGTCAACCACGACGATGCAGTTGACCCGTACGGTTATCGTTTTGAGAACGCTGACGGTGTAACCTTTGTTCACAGCGGTGACTCGGGTCCATGCGACACACTGTACGACGCCATTGAGCGGTCAAACATCGCAATCCTTGAGATGGGTTTTCCCGATTGGGTGCCTTCAACACACCACCACAAGCCAAAGGATATCGAAGCGTTGGCGCAACGATGCTCAACTCCTCTCATCATTACACACACATTTGTAGATGATGCAACAAACCATCCCAAAGTCCTCAGCGATTCCATTCCAGAACATCCACCGCATGTGAGTCACATTTCAGACGGAACACGACTGAATTGGGAAAACGGCGAATGGGTAATTTTCCGTTTGGAGGATGTATAATTCTCTCTGGAAAAAAATTGTTCTTTTTTCCGAAATCATCGAATCTTTATATGCTAAACTTCGCCGTTGTCTTGTTCTAAAATAAGCGCCTTCCAATGGTTGCAGTGGACAGGCATATAAGGGGGACTCGGACTCATGGCGAATACGGCACGGAGTCATTTACGGACTCCTTGCATGTTGCTATAAATAGGGGGAGAAATTGAATGGAGAAGAACATCTTCGACAAGTTCATGACCCGGAAAACGTTGTTCCGAAATAAAGAGATTCTTCGGCATGATTTCCGCCCCAGTCTTCTGCCGCATCGGACCGAAGAAATTGAAAAAATTTCATACAACCTATGGGAGGCGCTCAAGGGACATATTCCATCAAACATGACGCTGTATGGTGTGACTGGTGCTGGCAAAACGGCTGTGACAAGCTATGTCTGTCATCACCTCAAGGCAAAGGGCGAGACCATCGGAAGAAAAGTCCATCCGGTCATCGTCAACTGCCGGCAAATTGACACACAATACCGAGTATTGAGTCACATTGGTAATTCTCTTCTTGAGGATTACGAGCAAGACGAGATTCCATTTACTGGATGGCCGACGGATCGTGTATTCAGTGAACTCGTCCGCAGAATGGATGCACGAGGAGGCGTCTTCATCGTCGTCCTTGATGAAATCGATCATTTGGTTCGTAAGGTAGGAGACGATTTGTTGTACAACCTGACAAGTTTGAATTCTTCGCTCAAGAACGCACGAGCATGTGTCATCGGAATCTCAAACGATTTGAAATTCACGGATTTCCTTGACCCTCGTGTTCGCTCTCGCTTGGGCCAACTCGACGTACTGTTCCGGCCTTACGACGCAGAACAACTCCAAGACATTCTCCGACAACGTTCCAAAGAAGGACTTCAAGAGAGCGTGTTACAACCGGGCGTTATCGAACTTTGCGCAGCCCTCGCAGCACAGGAGCACGGTGATGCTCGATGTGCTCTTGACCTGCTACGAATTTCTACTGAGAAGGCTGAACAAGAAGGTGAAGCAATCGTTACCCAAGGGCATGTAAGAACCGCTCAAAGCCAGATTGAAGCAGACCAAATCACACCGGTCATCTCCTCCCTGCCGAGTCAACAGAAACTGGTCTTGGCTGCCGTGCTGATCAATGAAAAGAACGGTCTTCGTAACGTCCAGACCGGACAGGTATACGACATCTACAGGCAAGCATGCTTGCACATCAATCAACACGCACTCACGCAACGGAGAATTTCCGGCTTGATTTCTAATCTTGACATGCTCGGGTTGATTACAGCACGTACCGTTAGTAAAGGACGCTATGGCCGTTCGAAGGAAATCACATCTTGCGTCCCTAAGAACATTGATGCGCCACACATCATGACCGAGTCAGAAGCCGAAATGGGAGCGGTATTTTCTGCATCCTATCGTCATCAATCGGCTCTTTGAGCATTCATCAGATTGACTGTATGAATCCAAATTCAAGGTAGATTGTTTTTCGGTGTTCTTATATCCGCCTCGCCGGTCGGCGTAGATATGACCAACGGCGAATCATCCGATGCGGCCGCACAAACTTCAGCCTCTGGACCTTCTCCGGTATGGGCAAATTTCATTGTCACAATTGGATTGTGGGGCTTGTTAATGGCTGTATTGAACATGTTCTCACTGGCAACCCCATTCCAGCACGTCTCTTGGGGAGGGTTGTTCACCTTTGAAGCAACAAATCCTGCATTCGGATCCGCTATCGATGGATTCCACTATGAACCCCTCGGCGACACAATCTTCATCGCAATTTGCCTTGTAATGGTCGGATTTGGGATGAAAGCCATCAACGAAACAAGAGGAGTTTCCCAATGGGCTACTTCCTTGATTGTCAACGACACATGGACTGCTCTTGCTGACCCATCGGTTGGCGGTGGACAACGAACAATGTCTGCATGGTGTCTTCTTTTGGGACTTGTGTTCTACTTGTGGTTTGGAATCAACTACAGCGGATGGATAGATGTTGGAGTTTATTCCGTCACCATCGCTTTTATCGCAGCAGGCTTTGCTCTCAATCATGCCAGTCGCGTCCCACCCGGCGACGAAAACTTAGACTGAATCAATTCTTCTTCGTTCTTAGCAAGGGTTTGTGCCCGTGTTTTCCCGAGACTGCATCCAAGCAACCAAGAATCAATCCATGCCAGAGAGCAATGCTCCAAAGTATGGTTAATCGGCGAACACCAAACATTGCTTTGATTTTGCTGCCCTTCGCTGAACGAAGTACAGTCCGGTTGACAACACCCAATGGACCTCTCCAGAGAATGATTTCATGGAGGAACAACAAGATGAAGGAACCGATGAGAACTTTTGTCTCCCATAACACACTGAGTTGTTCCCAATCCAATGTCCCTAGGCGGTAAATTTCGTAGAGAAACGGCAATCCCGATATGAAAATTGCTAACCAAAGCGGGAACAGAATGAGAACCATAGCAGAACTCCCCAAGAAATCGAAACCAGGTCCTGCCCGCTTCCCCTTTGGATAGTGGCGGACAATACGCACGTGAGCTCTCGCATCTCTTTTTCGTTTGTTCAAAAACCGAGTAATCCCAGTTTCGGGCACGTGACGCACCAATGCTTCTGGGGCGTAGACGATGGTCCCGCCTGCTTCAATCAACCTCAAACTCACTTCCATGTCTTCGGCATGGTACCATTCTGGATCAAATCCACCAACTTCGAGAAGAGACGTGCGATGGAACATCGAACAGGGACCGTTAGCAAGACTGGTTCTTCGAGGTCGTGAGCGATATTTAGAGGCGATTTCTACCGAACGAAAACGGCTGACAAGGTCGTCAGCCCGTTCGAATACGGTTCGGCCGGTGACCGCCACCACGCGTTCATCATCGGATACCGGTTGTATTTCTGCGACAAGATTGGAAATCCAATCTTGTTCAGGTCGAACATCAATATCGGTAATGGCCACCCATTCACCTTTTGCATGCTTGAGCGCCCATTGACGGCCAGCCGCTAAACCAAGTTGGCCCTGATTATGAACACGAATCGGGTGTCCGTTGAGGCCTTCTGGGTCATTCCATTGGTCCAAGATTGATTCGGCATCATCACTTGAACCGTCGTTAACAACGAGAATTTCAATCGCCGGGTAGGTCTGCAGCCGCAGTGCTTCCAAGCACCCCGAAATCCAGTCATATCCATCCCTTACACAAACGGTAACGGAGACAAGGAAGGGTTCCATCAAACCACCTCAAAAAATCCAAGCAGATGCCTGCAGCGTTCTTTGGTTTTGAGCGTTGTTTGTTGAAGAACGACACCTTTGCCCGGTTGCCCATAGATGATTTGTGACCCGATGGGCGCAACCAAATGGATGTAGAGTGGAGCGAGGTCTTCCTCTCCTTCTACATCAATAAGCGCTGGAGTCTCCATCTTGCATGCCTGCTCAATGGCTGCAAGCAAACTTGGAGTCAGTTGCCCCGCAGGGTTAACGGCTCGTAAATGGGATGGAAATCGAGAACCGTCTACTTGTTCTTCTTCGGCCAACGGCGTGCGTTTTGTTTGGCCATCAATGAGTGCAATGTCTGGAACATAGTCCATATTGAGCAGGGTAGCCACCGTTACATCTCCAACCGCAATAAGAGCCATTGTGCTGAGGTCCAACCCTTCTAAAGCCGCAAACATCGCAACTTCTGGAGCATCCTCAGGGCCTTCAAACAAGACTCCCATTGGTGTTTTGAGTTCCTGGTCAAGACGAGGGTGCATCAGAAGGGTTTGTTCACGATAGCGGGATTCAATCCATGGGTGGCCCTGAAGGTCAATATGGCCGTTACGAATTCGCGACGAACTGATGATGCCCCCTTCAACATCCTCCATATGAGCAACTTCAATGATGTTGAGGGGAGCCAATCCATTGGATGTCCGAACAGCATTGATGGATTCGCATTGTCCACGAGTTTCAGGGGTTGCAACGATACAATCCGCATGCTGATGAACAGGAGCAGGCCCCATTGCATCATTGAGCATATGAATCGTCACTCGCCCGGGGGCATGTGATTCTGCCCATTGAAGGAGAATTTCTCGACGCGTTTCAAAGGCTTGAATGAATGAAGATTTTGCATCAGCCATCGGGTCTGAGGTAACATGAATTTCAATTCTTTTTGCAGATTTTTGCGCAGCATCAAGAAGCAAACGATGGCCAGCATGGAAGCGATCAAAAGTTCCACCAACCAAACAACAGGAGAAGGGTTGTGGTGGTTCCATAACTCAGTGACAGCGAAAACAGCCTTTGAGGTCATCGCCTCCTCTGAGATGAATGAAGTGAATTTGAGCACACAGCTGTGCCCCGACACCTAACGGCCTTTTTCATCGGTTACTCAAAGGCCTGACCCTCGGTATCGGGGCTTGCTGTCCAGTAGGGTGGTTGTCTTGAGGTCATCCTGTCGTCATTCAAGGACCCATA
>Ga0222717_10002043_pt1 | contig 15949 bp, 9 predicted proteins | sample C33_18DmetaG_FD_165053 | JGI IMG/M metagenome (GOLD analysis project Ga0222717, IMG submission 165053) | Estuarine water microbial communities from San Francisco Bay, California, United States - C33_18D | ecosystem: Environmental > Aquatic > Marine > Unclassified | place: USA: California...
CTCTTCACCGGCCGCGAGCTTGACGACAAGTTTGCCTGCACCGGAGCGATCACCGCCGATGGCAAGGTCACCCGCATCGGCGGAGTTGCCGGTAAGATCCGTGGCGCCACCAACAAGGGCTGCAATCTCGTGGGAGTCCCTCACGAAAATATCAAAGGCGTTTCCGACATCGTTGTACTCGACGGAATCAAAAAGCTCATGGCCATTCAGGTCTTCAGCTTTAAGACCCTTGAAGAGGCCCTTATGGTTGCCTCCAAGGACAAACCAGAAGAGGTGCAATCCACCATCGACGACTTCAATAAGGTTGCCGATCTCATTGAGGCGAAGGGCGAAGAATCTTTAACCAGCCCCGCCGTGATCGCCCTCCTCGAAGACGTGGTTAAAAAAATGCCTAATCATCAATCTGCCCAAATCCTTCTCAGTGTTGCGAAAGGTGAAGAAAAGAAAATCCTGTCTCTCGGCGGGTCATTTCACCAAATCAACACCAACATCTCGGGAATCGCTCGCAAGATTCAAACGATGGGTTGGAGTGGCAAAGGGAATGTCAATTCTTCAGACCGCGATGCCGCCAAAGACGCCCTCAACGAACTTGAAGCAGTATCCAAGAAGCTAGACTCACGTCTTAAAGACTTTAACGATGCGACGATGAAAGTGCTCACGACCTTCTCGGAGGGGCGTGAGGATGACGAAGACGATGATGATTTTAGTCAACGGATTAAAAAACAATGGGAAGCTGTGAACGGTGAGCGCTCGAAGCTCATGAATGATCCTGAAATCGTCGAGGAACTTCAGGGGTAACACCTGTTCCTAAATCAAATTTTTAAAGGTCGGGCTCCCACGAGTCCGGCCTTTTCCTTTCCTCTTTTAGCGGGTTCGTCTTTCCTAGGCAAAATCACTCGTTCTTTGCTCCCGGAAAAATTAGGTCAAGGCCCTTCTCTTTCCAAAGCTTCGCGATATCCGCCTCCGCTTCATCCCAAGGACGCTTGCGGAACATCATCGCAATCGCAGTGTCATCCATTTCCTCTCGAAGCCTCTTCAGTTCGGCTTTTTGCCGCTTTAAATCTTCCTGATCTTTATAGGTGATCGTCTTTGGCTGATTTTTTTGGAAATCGTGCGCATATCGCAACCCTTGCCTAAGGCCGGTCGCTTTCCCGCCATCTTCGAGGAAGGTGAGATAAGTCATGACAAGAACACTCTGTGCAAGAAACTGGCGACGCCCCTCTTCAGCAGCAATTCCGCCCACCGATTGTGTGATCAAGTCCGATATCTTGGGCATCTCTACCTTCTTCTTAAAAATTGGCGTTCTTCCACTCCCCTTGCCCATCAAGAGATCTTTGGTCTCCTCCGCCACATTGGTGAAATCAAGTTTACCTTTCTCATAAACCGCCATGTTCATCATATTAGGAAAACCCTCGGTAAACCAATCCATGAAATTACGCTCGTAAACTTCAGGCAACATACACCGGCTCACGTGTAAGATCATCTGGCCTGCCAAATTGCGTGTCGCTATTTCACCACCACGTCCAGCCGAGCTGAGACCGAAAAGCTCAAGGCAAATTTCAAGTTGTCCATTGTTTGGATTAAAGGAGCTACGATTCCCATCCGGCCGGCCCATTTTAACCCACTCGTCCTTCTCGCCCACCGAGCGGATCTCGTATTTTCCATCAACTGGTTTGAACCGATTGCTCAACCCAAATGGAAGAGACTCACAGTAATTTTTCGTAAGCTCGCACACTTCAAGTATGGCGAGAACCGCCTTCGAGCTCATCCGGCCGTCTGCGACAATTCGAAAGTTCGTTGACGAGAAATAAAGAAACTCTCCTCTTTTCTCCTCCTGAACCTCAATCGGAGCTTTCAGAACAGCCTCTCTGAGAACCGGGCGCTCCCACGCTGGGTCGGCGACCTCAATGACGATTCCCCCATCCTTTTTTACGTCACTTTCTTTTTTCTCCATCTCCCCATCCCCGGGCTCCTTATCACTTCCTTTTTTCGCGGCCGCAATTTCGGCCTCGATCAGATAATTCAAATCAGCCCGGCTGAGATTTGAAAACGGAACACTGACTTCCTTCCCGTTTTTAAGCTTCAACAATACCGTATCCTTGGTCTGTGAGAGGTACTCAGCCTCAATCTTGCGACCCTTTTTATCGGTCCAGGTTCGCGCGCTGACAAACGCTACAAGCAACATACCCAAAAAAACCGAGAGAATGATCTTCGTCATACCCTAACTCTTAGGGTGCTCTGATCGTTTTTCAATCCCGCAATCTTAAGAATTTAGAGGCCCGCTCCAATCGTGAAATCAAAGGGAACTTTAACGACCTCCAGATCGCTCCATTCATCCACAGCGAGAACGATCTTATCGACCTTCTTTTTGAGGTTGAAACTCACGGTGTAGGTTCGCTTCCCAAAAATCCCCATGGAACCACTCCCTGAGCGCTCGGATTCAATCTTGTTCCCCTTCAAATCGTAGAAGTGGAGGCCTTTAAAATCCTTGTAGCTCACCGAACTCTTAAGCTCAACCTGTATGGGGTCATCTCCCCAATCGGGTTTTCCCAAGCTATTGACCTCAAAAGCATCTTCTCCCACGACCAATTTTTCACCCTTTTTTAAAACCGTAAGTTCTGATCTCACCTCCTTGGACTTCGATGCTAACGACACCACAAGACCTCCTTTTAAAGTCAGGTTTTTTGTCCCCTTTTTCGGAACCCCTGAAGATTCAACATGAGTGATGATCGCTTTGCCATCCTTAGCCTTCGACGTCATCCTAAACACCCCACTCTTTTTGCCAAAACGGCCCTTAACTTTAATAAGGTCAGTCTCTTGGTCATCAGAAAAAACGATCACTTTTGATTTTTCTTCATCCAATTTTACAATCGTCTTGTCACTGCTTGTGACAAGTAGTCCAACCTTCGTTCCGAGCTGCCTATTAAAAGCTCTCAATGAGTTAAATTCATTTTCCCCTTCCGACACATACCCTTTTGCGGTCACCTGTAAGCCTGCCATCTCTACCTTAACTTCGCCGGAGACCATCCCTGCAACCAACCCTAAGACCATCAACGCTCTCTTCATGCTCATGAGAATAGCGCTCCCTCACTCCTACTCAATATGCTTTTCTCGTTGCTCCAGCAGAATGTTCCCTTACACCTACAAAAAAATGACCTCTAGATTTTTCGCGTTCCTCACCCTCTGGCCGGCCCTTTCCTTTGCCGATCATCACAGCAGCCACGACTCCCGCCCCAACATTCTCTTCATTATGTCGGACGATCACGCTGCCCATGGAATATCAGCTTACGGGAGTCGCCTCGCCGAAATCGCGCCAACCCCCACCATCGACCGGCTCGCCAAAGAAGGGGCCCTTTTTAAAAATGCCTTTTGCACGAATGCCATCTGTTCTCCCTCGCGCGCCTGCGTTCTCACGGGACAATATAATCATAATAACAACGCATTCGACCTCGCCGGGCGCGTCCCTCCAGGAAAGCAAACCCTCGCCATCGAGTTTCGCAAAGCAGGTTACCACACCGCCATGATTGGCAAATGGCATCTCAAGGACGAGCCTGCCGATTTCGATTACTATTCGGTTTTGGCCGGACAGGGATCTTACTTCAACCCTGAGTTCCGTATTCGGGGAGATAAGGCATGGAAGAAAAATACCATCAAGTTTGAGGGAGAGCACTCTACCGACGTCATTACAAATCTCACTCTCGACTGGTTAAAAGATGGATGGGATCAGGAGAAGCCTTTCTTCCTGATGCACCACTACAAAGCTCCGCACGATTACTTTGAAAACGCACCACGCTATGAAGGGTTTTTGAAAAACGTTAAGGTCCCCGAGCCAGAAACCCTCTGGAAGCGCCACCCAAAATGGGGCTCGATTGCCACCCGAGGACATCGTGATGAACTCATTCCGCACATTGGCACTTCGAACGGTTCGCGTAATCCCAGGCGCAACTACCTTCTCGATCTTCCTCCCCGCTTCCCCGCAGAATTTCCCAAAACTTTCGACCCGAAAAATTACACCGCAGAAGAAAATACCCGCCTTGCTTACAACGCCTATCTTAAAAAATTCCTCCGCTGTGTCAGAGGTATCGATGATAACCTGGCCCGCCTTTTCAAGCACCTTGAACAATCCGGCCAAATGGACAACACCATCATCATCTATACCGGAGACCAAGGGTTCATGCTTGGCGAGCACGATTTCCAGGATAAACGCTGGATGTATGAGGAATCCCAGCGAATGCCCCTCCTTGTTCGCTACCCCAAGTCGGTCAAGCCTGGCACCGTGATTGATAGCTGCGTCGAGAATGTCGACTTTGGACCCACCATGCTCGACATGGCAGGTCTCAAAATCCCATCTTCAATGCAGGGGAAATCATTCAAAAAGCACCTTGAAACTGGAAAGGAGCCCAAGGGTTGGAAGCAAACCGCTTACTATCGCTACTGGATGCACATGGTTCACCACGATAACCCAGCGCACGTTGGAATTCGCACCAAGACGCACAAGCTAATCTACTTTTATGGGTGCAACTACGATGGGGGCTATCAAACTCCTCCCGGCTGGGAGCTCTATGACCTAGCAACAGATCCGCACGAAACAATCAACCTTTACGATGATCCTAATCACGCCGAACTTGTCGCTGATCTTAAGAGACAGCTCGCTGAGACTAGGAAACGGGTCGGCGATGACGGATCACATTACCCGGCTGCGGAAAAAGTGGTTCAGGAGTTTTGGGACTACGATCTGAAGGATCGCCAAAAGGCTCAGATGATCTCACGCGAGTTCCTCAAACGCCGTGAACTAGAACTCAAGGCAGGAAAACGGAACATCAAAACTCACCAAGGCTTTAAGGAGGCCAGCTATCCGGAGTAAAAAAACCGTATCCCGTCCGAAGACAGGATACGGCATTGTTATTGAGCTCAGGATTAAAATCCTAAATTCCTAAATTCTAGAAGCTAATTGCAAGAGAAGCTCCGTAGTAGACCTCAGTGTCGCCGCGATCAGCACCTGTATTGGTGGTGTCACGAGCATCTTTAGAAACGTTTGCTGAGATGTAAGGAGTCAAACTTGCAGTCTCACTCAAGGTTATTGGAAGTGCCAAGCTAATCTGTGTGTGGGTCCAATCATCAGACTCGTCACCATCGAAGGTGTAGTAGCTATCCAAGCTGTAACCAGCTGTGAGAGAGAAATCGAGTCCCACATTTTCGCTAAGTTCCCAGCTTTTGCTGACTCCAAGCTCACCATAGGTTCCATCAATCGTGAGATCACGAGCAACCGTGACGTGACCTGAGAAGCCCCCAAGGATGTCTTGCGAGTAGGTCAGATTAAGCTCGTTGGCCTCATCGTTACCAGCAATGCCAGTTCCACGAACTCCACCACGAGCAGTTCCTGCAAATCCATCATAGAAACGGAAGTGAACAAACCCAAGGTCCAAGGTGCCGCATCCCAGATCATAAGAAAGAGCTGCTCCAATATTCCCCTCAGAATAAGAGAGCGCGTCATCTACGACATCGGTATAGAACAAGTTCACGCTACCGGTTAAATTTGAGGCAAGTTCTTTAGAGAACGAGGCGTTGGTCCAGGTAGTTTCATCACCGAACCAAAGACCACGGTAGAAGTAGCGACTATCCCAGCCGGCAGAAATTTCTCCGGAAACTTCACTCCCAATGAGGGACTCAACATCGGCAGATGCTTGAGAGGCACCAGCAACGAGTGCTAAGCCGAGGATTCCGAAGGTTGCTTGAGTATGTTTTTTCATTAGTTTCACTTTTTTGTTTGAGTAGAGGCCTTCAACGACACTGAACAATTGCAGTGTAGGTCTCTGCCCGAGATAAGCGTTTTTTGTGCCAACTCTTGCAAATCCTCACAAATAGATCAGACCATCTTCGATCCTTATTGCGAAAAATACTACTGATTGATGAGGGTCGTTAGCCTCTTCAACCGCAAGGTTAAAGAATTGTGATTTAACTCACAAATAAATTTGAGCCTCTGATGCAGGACAATCCTACATCAAAAACATGAATCAAATTCATCTAGAGCTTCTTGTCACTACCAGCTCCGAGTCATTCGCAACTCTTACTCATATTCCCACTTCATAATCCATGGGTCGCCAGTCCGTTTCTGCTCAGCTTTGAGACGGTCTTTGTAACTGGCCAAAGCATCCGCATGAACTGGATCATTCGCCAGATTACGGCTTTCATTGGGATCGGAAACGATATCGAAAAACTCAAACTCAGGGCGATTAATATAAGAGTCCACGGTTCGCCCACCATAGTCGGCCTCTTTACCTTTCGACCACTGGGCCTGCCAGGTTGCGGCAACCCAAAGATCCGATGCAAAAGGATAAGGCTGACGATGTGCGATGTTCCAAATCAATTTATATTTACGATCACGAATGACACGCATCGGATAATACATCTGGATTTCATGAAAAGTGTGTGAGGCCGAAATTTCATCCCAACCCTCCGGCTTTGTCTCCTCAAGAATCGGTAGCCAAGAGCGGCCATGATATTTAACAGGCCGCTTGCCGGAATTTTCGCCAACCCCAACTTTATCAAAGGGAAGCGGCTTAGCCGGCGCTGTCTTCTTCTTATTTAAAGCACCTGCGAGATCTAAAATGGTCGGGGTAAGATCCGAGTGCGATAACATCGCCTCATTGGTCCTTCCCTTTTTTGCCGCTCTAGGATGACGAACCACAAACGGCACTCGTAGCCCCGCTTCATAGACCGTCGTTTTTGCCCCGGGAAATGCCATCCCATGATCTGCTGTATAAATAATTACGGTATTTTTCCACTTGCCATTCTTCTTGAGGAGTTCCACCAGACGACCTAGTCCTTGATCGATTCGTGAACACGATTGGTAATAATTAGCAATTTCAGCACGCGCCTCCGGGGTGTCGGGGAGGAATCCGGGCACAATCACTTTTTTCGGATCATAGAACACCTCTTCCACCCCAGGGTAAGCCTTCTTTTTGGGAAGATTTCCAAACCGATCCGGCTTATGCTTTCCCGGAAACGTCTTGTCTTGGCCTCCGCCTCGATGTGGATCCGAGGTCGCGAAATACAAAAAGAAAGGCTCCTCACTTTGGTCTTCGAAAACTGGCTTACAAACTTCCGCCATTTGGACCGCGTTCCGGGGATTTCCTTTCAGATACTCATCAAAATGAAACACCGATTCGGGTGCCACGTGAAGTTTACCAATCTGCACCGTGCGATAACCAGCCTGCGCCATCAGCTGAGGAAGCGCGAAGGCCCGCATTGCCGGAAAAGACTCAAACTTATGAAAGTGATGAGTGTGGCCATATTGCCCATTAAAGTGGTTGTGTAGACCCGAAAGAATCACCGAACGAGAAGCCGAACAAGAGGCCGTTGTGGCAAAGGCCTGCGTAAACATGGTCCCTTCCTTAGCCAGGGCATCTAAGTGAGGCGTTTTAATCACAGAATTTCCGTAACAGCCTGCTACCGGCGACTGATCATCGGTTACGAATAGGATGACGTTTAGACGCTCGGCACTAAAAGCCGGTAAAATTAAAATCAACGAAAGTAGAATGCGCATGCCTAAGACTTGCGATCCTCGCCCCTCCGGTCAACCACCGAGAGTCGATTGGGCCGTTCTTATTTTTAGCTTCCTAGGCCAAGATATCTTTAACAACGTGCGCCTCTTCTACTCCCGTAAGGCGTTGGTCCAGCCCTTGATACTTGAAGGTGAGCTTGTTGTGATCGATCCCCAACTGGTGCAGAATCGTGGCATTCATGTCACGAATGTGGACGGGGTTTTCGACGATGTTGTAGCTATGATCATCAGTCTTACCGTATTCGAAACCGCGTTTTACTCCGGCGCCAGCCATCCACATTGAGAAGCATCGCCCATGGTGATCACGGCCATGGTTATCTTTGGTGAGCTTGCCTTGAGAATAGATGGTACGGCCAAATTCACCACCGAAGACGACGAGGGTATCTTCGAGCATCCCTCGCTGATCAAGATCTTTGAGCAGAGCGGCAGCCGGTTGGTCGATGTCCTCGCATTGCTGACGGATCTTCGATGGCAGAGCACCATGCTGATCCCAGCCACGGTGGAAAAGTTGAATATACCGAACACCTTTTTCAGCCATTCGACGAGCCAAAAGGCAATTCCGCGCAAAGCTTCCAGGCTTATCAGTTTGAGGACCGTAAAGCTCCTTCACGTGATCCGGTTCACCTTCAATATCCATGAGCCCGGGCACTTCGGACTGCATGCGAAAGGCTAGTTCATATTGCGAGATCCGAGCCTGAATTTCTGGGTCCGCAAACTTATCGTAATTCAACTCGTTGAGTTGCTCGAGACTATCGAGCTGACCACGCCGGGCCTCACGATCGAAACCCTTTGGGTTCTTAAGGTACAAAACTGGTTCCCCCGCACTCCGAAGCTTCACACCTTGGTGTTTAGCGGGGAGAAACCCACTTCCCCAAAGACGGTCGTAAAGGGCCTGAAGCTGGCCGCGACCACGCGATATCATCACAACATAACCGGGCATGTTTTCATTCACCGAGCCCATTCCGTAACTCAACCAAGCGCCCATCGAAGGCTTCCCCTGTTGCTGAGCTCCGGTGTTGATAAAAGTGATGGCAGGATCGTGATTCACCGCTTCAGTATGAAGCGACTTCATAATGGTGATCTTATCAACGACCCCCGCAGTGTGTGGCAGAAGATCCTTGTTCACCCAAGTTTGATGTTCGCCATACTGCCCGAACTCGAACATGGGAGCGACACAGGGGAAGGATTTCTGCCCGCTCGACATCCCAGTAAGGCGCTGATCTTGGCGCACCGAATCAGGGAGCTCCGTGCCGTGTAGCTTCCGCTGGATGGGCTTGTAATCGAAGAGATCAATATGACTTGGCCCTCCAGCCATAAACATATAAATGACACGCTTCGCCTTCCCGGGAAAATGAGGGATACTGGGCAAGCCACCATATTGCTGCATCCCCTCGCCCATCGCTGAGCCGATCAGCGACGGATTCAACATAGTACTCAGAGCCGCCGCGCCGATCCCATTTCCCGTGCGAAGAAGAAACTGGCGGCGGGTTTCAAGAAGAGGATTGAAAGGTTGCATAGCTTTATAATTCGGGTGAGCGACTAGTTACGGGTGAGCGACTCGTCGAGGTTCATAATGGTTTGGGCAACCACCATCCAGGCGGCATGCTCAGATGTGTCAAAAGATTCGTCACGGGGTGACTCTCCCACTTTGAGGAATTCCTTAGCGGTCTCAGGAGCCGATTGGAAACGTGCCAGATTTTTTTGATAAAGCTGAGTGAGGATTTCGATTTCCCTTCCGGTCGCTAGCCGGGCCGTAGCGTAGCGATAAGCAAGGTCGATTCGGGCCGCCGTGTCGCTCTTATCAGACTTGAGTAAGCGCTCCGCGAAAGCGCGGGCCGCTTCCAAAAACTGCGGATCATTGAGAGTCACAAGGGCCTGCAAAGGAGTGTTGGTTCGCTGGCGCTGGATGACACATTTTTCACGACTTGGTGAATCAAAAATCAACATATTAGGCATGGGTGAACTGCGCTTCCAATACGTATACATCGAGCGCCGATAGAGCTTATCGCCCTTGTCCTGTGTGTAACGAAGTCCCCCATTAAGACTGACTTCATTCCAGATATTCGCTGGCTGGTAAGGCTTTACGCCGGGGCCGCCAACCATTGGATTCAACAAGCCACTGACAGCGAGAGCATGATCACGAATAAATTCACCTTGAAGGCGGAATCGGGGAGCATGGGCCAGAAGTTCATTTTCAGAATCTTTCTCGCGGTGCATCGACCCGATCTTTGAGCTTCTCCGGTAGGTTTTCGATGTCACGAGCTGCTTTAGCATGCGCTTCACGTCCCATCCGCTTTCCATAAAGTCCACGGCAAGCCAATCGAGTAATCCGGGGTGAGTTGGCGGTGTACTTTGGGCGCCAAAGTCACCAACCGAGCGGACTAAACCTTCGCCAAACAGCATCATCCAGTAACGATTCACAGCGACCCTCGCCGTAAGGGGGTGAGAAGGCTGAGTCAGCCACTGGGCCAGTCCCAGCCGGTTTGCAGGCGCGCCCTCCGGCAGAGGAGGCAGAGCTTTAGGAACCGCAGGCCTAATGACTTCTTCCTTTTTAGGTGAATCGTAAGCACCGCGATCAAGCACGTAGGTCATCCTCATTTTATTGGGAGGATTATCCTGCATGATCATTGAGGTCACCGGCTTGCGATTTAAATCAGCAATTTGCTTTTCAAGCTTCGCCTTCGCAGCAACCAAGCCCTTAAAAGCCTTGTCCTGACTTCCCAAATAGCGAGCGAGAAGGGTCTTATTGTCGGCAGGGGTCCGATCTTTGGCAGGGGCCGCAAGGATCTCTTGAATCGGATCGCCTCCCGCAGCGGCAGCCAGTTCTTCTTCCCTCAAGGCTCGACTATACAAGCGGAGATCGTCGACCTCGCCTTTCCAGTTCGAGCTGGTCGAACGACTTCCGATACGCAGCGGCTGGTTGGTTTTGATGGTCCCCTTGAGGGTGTCAGCTTGCACATGGCTCTTCGCAAGCTTGCCATCAATGAAGATCTTTACACCTGAGGCCTTGTGTTTCCCGTCGTAGGTCAAAACGACATGCTGCCATTCATTCGGTTTGAGGGTCTCAGTCGTCACCACCTTGAGGGCGTTTTCCTGCCAACTATTTACGATGTGTGTTCCTATCTTCCCGCCTTCCATCCAGAAGTCGAATCCGCGGAAACTCGCCTTGTCATCCATCTTAGAAAGGATGGCACCGGTCGGTTTCCCATTCGGCTTAATCCAACCAGAGATACTGAAGGGCAGATTGAATTCTACGTTCACCGGAGTATCGAATTTGAACTGCGTGCCTCCATTCAATTTGAGAGCCTTAGACGTCTCGCGATCAGAGACTTCAAATTTTCCTTTCTCGGCAACCGCGGCCGAGCCTGTGAGTTCATCGCGAAAGTCTTTTGCCGAAGCATTGACAGGAAACCAATGAATCAATCCCTCCGGTTGCTTCGTGCCCCCGCTCTTACGCGCTTCCTCTGATTTTTTAGTAATCCACTTTTGAAATTCCGGACTCTTAGCAACCGTGGCGCGATAGTCTTCCATTTTCTGATCAGAGGAAGTCACCTGTTTGTGTAACTCCGCAAGACGCTTCATTTGCTCCTCATCGGGCACCTCTACGAATGGCGCTTGATTTCCATTTCTGGTCTGCATTCCCGGATCGGTGGTGTTGTTAAAAAACGCGAAAAATTGGTAATATTCTTTTTGAGAAATTGGATCGTATTTGTGGTCGTGGCATTGGGCACACTCCATAGTGAGCCCCATCCAGACATTTGCGGTGGTTTGAACGCGATCTGCAACATATTCAACACGCAACTCTTCGGCAAATGCGCCTCCCTCATCGCTCGTTGCATGATTGCGATTGAACCCCGATGCAACCTTCTGGGAAACAGTGGCCTCAGGAAGAAGATCGCCAGCGATTTGCTCAATCGTGAATTGATCAAAAGGCATGTTGCTGTTGTAAGCCTTGATGATCCAATCGCGCCAAGGCCACATGAAGCGCGGCCCATCGGCATGCATCACACTGGAGTCGCCATAGCGTGCGGCATCCATCCACGCCAAAGCCATTCGCTCACCGTAAGCTTTCGAAGCAAGGAGACGATCGACCAATTTTTCGTAAGCTTCCGGTGACCTATCAGAGATAAATTGCTCCACTTCTTCCGGAGTTGGAGGCAACCCAGTGAGGTCAAGTGTGACGCGGCGAATTTGGGTTCGGCGATCAGCTTCCGGCTGTGGCCTGAGACCAGCCGCCCCGATCCGTTTATCGATAAAGTGGTCGAGCGAGCTCACCGCATCATCGCTCTTTGGCGAAACTAAAGACCAGTGATCATCATATTCCGCGCCTTCTGCGATCCAGGTTTCGAGAATCTGGATCTGCTTTGGACTCAGGGTTTTGTTGGACTCAGGAGGAGGCATGAGCTCATCGAGATCGGCCGTCTTGAGACGCTTGACGATCTCGCTCTTTGCAGCATCTCCTGGAGAGAGAACTCCGGCATCCAGCGCATCCTCTCGATCATCGAGACGCAAGTCGCCTTTCGTTTCACCCGGCCCGTGACATTTGAAGCAGGTGTCCGAAAGGATGGGGCGCACGTCACGATTAAAATCGATCGTTCCCGCGAACAAAGAACCCGGAATGAGAACCAAAATAAGGAGTTTTTTCATAACTGAGAACCTAGGTGACACTGTCATTAATTATCACTTTCCAAGAATAGCACAAGAAAGCGAAAATGAGTTGTGAACTACAAAACGAAAAATAAAGCTTAAGTCTTTCGGTTACTAGGTATTTTGAGGGTCTGACTATGACCCACCTGACTTTAAAGTTCTCAGCGACCAAAGATGCTCTTTACCAAGCCCCATCCACCATTTTCGGATGCTCTCGTCTCAGTGCCCTAAAAATAAATGAGCTCACCCCACTGACCTCTCAGCTTTCACTTCCATTCGTTGGTCTCAAAAGATAACAAAAAGTAGAAAACCTAGATCCGCCCGTGGTCCAGGATCATCGCGGACCTCTACTGGGATTTCGATGACATTGTTCTACCCTGCAATTCCTTTGGATGGAAAAACCTACCCCAATTTTCGTAGCTTTATTCCTACTTTTGGTAGCGCAGAAATGAAATGGGCGGATACGTTTCCCCTACAGGCATCTTTCGCCCTCATCCTAAACCCTCTTCCGAATTGATTTTATGAATTTTACCGCATCTTTGACTTTCGCCGTTGCTCTAACAAGTTTGGTGGTCAGTCTCCCATCTGCTTCCGCCGCCAAAAAAAACGCGGCACAAGCCACCCTCACGGCAACCGGAAAAGAGCTTGAAGCAAACTACACTCAGCAAATGGAAACCTTGAAGAAGGAGCTCACTCGCGCCCTGCCTTCGGTCAATTCCCAAAAAAAGACCAATTTAACTGCGGCACGTGAAGCTGAGAGCGCCGCAATCAAGCAAATCGAGGAAGCCCGAAAAAGAATGGGAGAGATTTCTTCTGCCAAAGGCCTCGTCGGACACGCCAAAGGCAAATGGATCGGTGGAGCAAACAAAGGAATTTCGAGCGCCGAAGCCAAACTCAAGAAGGCCAAGACAGCTGCGGAACGTGAGGAGGCCAAAAAGGAACTCGCCCACTGGCAGCAAAATAAGAAGGACGGCGAAGCCGCACTCGAGGAACGTCAGGCTAAGCTTGATGCCGCTCTTAAGAACAAGGAAAAATACGAAAAGGCGCTCAAAGATGCCGAGAAAACCTTGGCTGACTCGAAAGCCGCGACAATTGCTGCCGTAAAAAATCTTGGTCTCACCAAACAACTCTCGAGCAATAAGCTCGACGCCAAATTAGCCCGCTATTCCATTCTTACCGAAGCTACTCCAGCAAAGCTTGCAGCCTTCGCCCAGCAGGGAGGGAAACAAAAGGATCTGATCCAATATATGCTTTCGGCCGATGATCTTCTCGTTGAAATGGCCGTTGCCGACGGCGCTAAGGATGGCAACTACGGACCCGCGATGGAAATATACAGCAAAATCTGGAAGGCCAGCGATAAAGTCGGCGTGAGTCCGCTGCGACGCCTTGCACTCGCAATAAGCCTCGAACATGCCACTCCGGTCAAGCAACGGAATGCCGAGGCAAAAGAGGATGCTCCTGAATTCGTCAATCCGGTAAAGCGCTACCTTCATTACGAAAAAGCGTTTCTCGCCGGCGAGCTTGATCCCGCTTTCAAGAACCTTACGACCTGGGACTACCGTATGGTGGTCGACGGAGAAGAACCCGATGAAATACTCACTTGGGGCCGCGAAATGCTTCGTAACTATCGCCCCGATCACGTCACCACTAATGATTATCGTTGGCGCTACGTTGCCCTTGTTCGCAGCGACATCAAGTATGGTTCGCAGGACAACAAATACGACAAACCCGATCTCCAGTTCTTCCAAAATATTCTTATGAACGGGGGTATCTGCGGACGTCGCGCCTTCATCGGCCGTTTCATCTTACGAGCCTTTGGAATTCCCACCACCGCCCGCCCGCAGCGCGGCCACGGTGCTCTGGTCCACTGGACACCAGACGGGTGGGTTCCCTGCCTCGGGGCAGGATGGGGAAGCGGCTGGACCAAGGGCCGTTATGATCGCGATCAAGATTTTCTCGCCACCACTCAAGCTCGCGCGGCCGGCGACGCCTTCATGATGGTGAAGCGCGCCCAGTGGATTGGCGACGTAGCCGGAGAGCCCCGCGTTTATGGATTACAATCCCGCACCAACCCTGAATTCTGGTATGGAGCATCACTTTATCTTCAGAAGAACGTTATCGCATCCGCCAAAGCGAAGACGCTCGCCGCCGTCGGCACTGACATCGGGGAAGCCAACGAAACTAAAGAGCACGTCGAAATTGCCAAGGTGAAGATCACCGAAAAGGACCGCAAGGTTTCCGCCGACAAGAAAGGTATCATCACGATCCCAGCTTCCGCCACCAGTAAGCCTACTAGGAGCACCGGAAAAATTCTCTTCCTCGACAGCGTGCTTGGCGGAAAACAACTCCACTACAGCCGCACCGGCGGACACCAGATTTTTGAATATACCTTTAAGGCCCCTGCTGCTGGAAAATATCATCTCACGGCCCACGTCGTTACTCCAAGCTGGCGCCAAAACCTTTTTGTCTCCGCCAATCGCGCAAAGGACAAAGTAGAACTTCCCCTCCCACATACCGTCGGGCTCTGGGAGAAAACCGAAGCGGTAGTTATCGAACTCACAAAAGGTGAGAACGTCCTTACCTTCTCACGTGAAGGCGACGTCAAGGGGGTGACCATCAAGGACTTCACCCTCACTCCGATCTCTAGGCAAGTCACACAAAGGTAACTTCGTAGGCGCTTCGACTCTTTACCACTTCCCGACCACTTGCTCGATGACATCGAGAGTATCGTCGATGTCACCTCTCGTATGAGCCGCTGAAATGAAACCTGTTTCGTAGGGGCTTGGGGCCAAATAGACCCCCGCTTTGAGACATCCCCAAAAGAGTTTCTTAAAAATCTCAAAATCCTGCTTTTGCACAGTTTCGACATTCACGATCTCCTCGTCCACGAAGTAGAGACAAAACATTGAACCCACCTGGTTCACGCGGTGAGGCATGCCTTTCTCAGTGAAAATTCTGCGGAGTCCATCCGCCATTTGAGCACCGATATCCGCGAGATAATTGTAAGAACCTTTTTGTTCAAGTTCGCGTAGCTGAGTAAGACCCGCTGTCATCGCAAGGGGGTTTCCACTTAAAGTTCCGGCCTGATAAACGGGGCCATCCGGAGCCAGCATGTCCATAATGTCAGCGCGACCGCCAAATGCCCCGACCGGCAATCCACCCCCAATCACCTTCCCCATAGCAGTGAGGTCAGGGTCAAAGTTCTCAAGCTCCTGCACCCCACCTTTCGCTAATCGAAAACCCGTCATGACCTCATCGAAGATGACGAGCGCTCCATTTGCTTTGGTGATCTCACGAAGCTTTGTTAGGTATCCTTCACGCGGAAAAACGAGCCCAGCATTGGCAGGATAAGATTCAACGATGATGGCCGCAATTTGCTCGCCGAACTGTTCAAAAACTTCTTCAAGGCGCTCAACATCATTGTAAGGTAAAGTGATCGTCTCGTTCGCGAAAGACTTTGGAACCCCTGCTGAATCAGGCTCTCCAAAGGTCAGCGCGCCCGATCCCGCCGCCACCAGCAAAGAGTCAGCATGGCCATGATAACAACCCTCAAATTTCACGATCTTATCCCGCCCGGTGAAACCGCGAGCCAAACGGATCGCCGACATCGTCGCTTCCGTCCCTGAGTTCACCATCCGCACCTTCTCAACCGATGGAACCCACTCTGTAATGAGCTGGGCCATTTCAACTTCCTTGGGGTTAGGAATTCCATAAGAGATGCCATCTTTAGCCGCCTGA
>Ga0222717_10002049_pt1 | contig 15935 bp, 8 predicted proteins | sample C33_18DmetaG_FD_165053 | JGI IMG/M metagenome (GOLD analysis project Ga0222717, IMG submission 165053) | Estuarine water microbial communities from San Francisco Bay, California, United States - C33_18D | ecosystem: Environmental > Aquatic > Marine > Unclassified | place: USA: California...
TGCGTTCCCGCGTTGCGGGCAACTCTTCGATCCAAATTTGTCGTGACGCTGCAAGGAGATGATTTTTTTCTGGAGGGCCTGCCAAGAGCGGTCCGAGATGAAGTGCTACTTCGCTTTCGAGCACTGGCACCCTTGATCGACCGTTTTATCGTCTACAGTCAATTCTATGCGGACAAGATGAGTTCGATGTTGGGCATTGAAAGCGATAGGATTAGTCTGGTTCCTCTGGGAATTGAGTTAACGAATAGCCGAACGACTCGATCCTCTGACCGTCCGCCTACGATTGGTTATTTCGCGCGTATCTGCCCTCACAAAGGTTTTCACCTGTTAGTGGACGCCTTTCTCGAAGTTCGTAAGGTTCCCGCACTCAAAGATTGCCGATTGCATGTGGCAGGCTGGATGGGGAAACAAGATCGACCTTACTTCGAAGAACAAGTAGCGAAGATCCGGAGTCATAGTGCGATGGGGGCATTCCATCACGCAGGCTCGCCAGATCGAGATGGCAAATACTCCTTTTTCTCCGGGCTCGATGTCTTTTCCGTACCTAGTGTCTACGAGGAACCCAAAGGGCTTTCTTCATTGGAAGCGATGGCTGTTGGAATTCCGTGTGTGCTACCAGATTCCGGAATCTATCCTGAAGTCATCCAGGAAACTCAGGGAGGTTATCTGCACCGTCCTAACGATGTCATGGACCTCGCTCGCAAACTCATCGATCTCCTTCAAGATCCGGAAGGGCGCTATAAGATGGGCGTGGACGCTCAGCTGAACATTGAGAAGCATCATCAGACCGAGCACATGGCTGAGGCAGTGTTTGCGGTGTATCGTAGCTTGTTCTAGCCAGGACCCTGCTAATTCGAGATGATCAGAATACTGGAGAGCGAGACAATTCTCTCTGAACTTCCAAATTTAAGGTGTTGATAGAAGAATGCGCTGGTTTAGTAGATTCAACATGCACAATTGATGAAAAGTATAATCATTTGCCTCCTGGGCTCAGCTCTGTCTCTGCTGGCTCAAATGCCTAACACATCCAGCGAATCTTTACCGCGGGATTTGGCAGAGGATGTGGTCAAGGAAGTGAACCGTGATCAGGTCAAGATTGCGGCAGTACAAACCAGTGGTTACGACAAGGGCGACGAGCGGCGCGAAGGCTATGATGCTGCCGATGAGCTTATCCCCTATATTGGGAGAGCGGGGGAAGATGAAGCTCAGTTGGTGGTCTTCCCAGAATACATCCTTGGTCATATTAAGGTTCCGAGTTCATCGACTGAGAAGATTGCCACGGCTGCGGCTAAGCATAGCATTTATGTCATTGTGGGCTGTTGGGAAGTCTATAACGATGATACTTTTGCTAACACAGCGCTGGTTTTTGACAGAGACGGAAAGATCATGGGGAAATACAACAAGACCCATGCTGCGGTGGATCACTACGAAGGGACACCAGCGTGGTCACGGCCTCCCTCTGACAAGAGCCGCGAATGGTTTCTCAAGAACGATCCGGAGTGGATCATGAACCGTGGCAATGACCTCCCCGTCTTCGAGTTTGATTTTGGCAGGGTGGGCATCCTCAAATGCTATGATGGTTGGTTCCCTGAACCCTTCCAGGTTCTCTCGCTCAAGGGCGCAGAGCTCATTGTCTGGATCAATGGGCGTGGCGGTTCCGTCGAAGACTTTATCATGAAGACGGCTATGTTTCAGAGTCACGTTGCCATGGTGACTGCGAATCAGGCATACGGAAGTGGCACTATGATCGGTGATCCGTCGAAATGGCCAACCCGTATCCTTGCTCGTTGCCCTGACAAAAGGGAGGCTTACATCTCAGCAACGATTGATCTCAGGAGAATCCGCAAGATCCGGTCCACGAGTCGCAATTTCCAGGAACGACGACCGGAGTTGTACGGAAAAGCCGTCGAGCCGATGGGTAACAATGGGCCCTGTAATAGTTGAAATCGGTTAGGTGAGGCTTCAATTTCGGATGGCGTGGTTTTGTCCGCACTGTTATTAATTAAGAAGGCTGTGTTTGCAGAGAAATCCTCACCATAACAATTCGGATTCTACGGAGGATCGGCCTCCAGAATAGGATAGAAACCGGCTTCGCCGGTTTGTTGACAGAACCTATTTGGTTTCTAAGGCGTTACTTTTGGGTGGCGCACGAGGAGGCGGTTTCCTTTGATGGCACTTAGTTGCACACTGGAATGCTGGCCGTCGGGCCAACGTATGTCGACTCGGTCTGGAGTCGAGCCTTGCGGAACACCAAAGAACGCCATAGCGGGATTCTGAGATAGGTAACTCCCACCAGCCTGGATTTCAGTGGTTTGTGTGGGGCCGTTCTTGCTAAAGAGCTTTAAACGAGCTCCAATACCTGTGGGATTCCCAGGAAGACCTTGGAGGCGGAGACTGATGGTGTGGTTCGGCGCGTTGCCTCGATTGATGAACGTGATTATGGGCCCGCTATTGCAAGCGGCGATCAGGTCCACCCAGCCATCACGGTTGAGATCGACGACACCCAAGCTCTTGCCATCTCCACTGACGGTGAGGCCGCTTTCGTGTGTAGGCACGGGGCTGAAGGTGCCATCACCTCGACCTCGCAGGAGCTGGCTGAGGCCGCCATCGGTGCGACCGGTCTCGGGCTGAGGGCTGTAGGTGTTGTGAAGTAGGTAGATGTCAGGGTGGCCGTCACCGTCAATTTCGGTGATGGTGACACCAAAGGCGGATGAAATCTGCGCAATGCGGGGAAGAGGCGAGAAGGTGAATTTGCCTTGGCCGTCATTGAGGAGCGCACCAGATCGGAGTTCGACGGCATTGAAGGTTTTCGCCTTCTTTAAGCGGGCTGGTGTGTATATTTCTGTCAGGGTGGCGGAGGCGAAACTTTTGAAGGAAGGGAAGCGTGACCGGATCTCGGGCATGGCATTCTGGGAACAACTCTTGCCTCTAATGGGCAGCCATGTGTTCCCGTAGACTTTGGCTTCGATGATCTGGGAAGAGCCGCTACCGTCCATGTCACCGTAGTAGAGACGGGCCGGATGGCTGGGATCGGCGTGGTACTTGGTGTTGAGCCCAGCGTTTGTAATCACGTAATCCATGGCACCATCATGATTGAGGTCGCCAGTGGCGATGCCGTTCCACCAACCAGTCAGTTTTTTTAAGCCTGCCGCATCGCTGGTGTCTGTCAGTGTTCCTTTATTATTCTGTAGGAGTAAAGGCGCGCCCCATTCACGGAGAACGAAGAGATCGAGCCAGCCGTCATTGTTTGCATCGCTCCAGACAGCGCTAGTGACCATGCCGGCGCTCAGCAAAGACTTGGCGACTTTGCTTGTGACGTCAGTGAAGCTTCCTTTGTCGTTGCGTAGCAATTGACTGGACTCGGAGAGCGGGTAAGCGCCTGGGCGAACGCGGGTACCTACGAAGACGTCGAGATCGCCGTCGCGATCGAAGTCCGCTGAGACTGCCACGCTACTGCTGGTGCGAGTGTCAGGCCATTGACCCTTCGGTGCGGGCTTGAAGTTGCCTGAACCGTTGTTCAAGTAGAGGCGATCTTGGTAGGCTTGGCTCTTGATGTCGGCTTCGATACCACCGCTGGTCACAAGCAAGTCCAGGTCGCCATCGCCATCAGCGTCGAAGAGCAGTGGGGACATGTCTTCACTGGCGGCATGCGCATCGAAAGAAGGATTTGCCATTACTTTGAAGCCAACGGGCTGCGTTTGAACGACGGTCGTGGCGTGCCTGGTTGGGCGTCCGAGAACGAGGTCGTCATCTCCGTCGTTGTCGAGATCTCCCCAGGCCTGCCCGGGGCCGAGTTGTGAGAGTTTGTTGGGTAGAAGTGGCTCGCGGGCGAAGTCGTCGAAGGGGTTCTCTGCAATCGCCGCTCCCCGAAGCGCGTCGGAAACGACGAATAGGGTTTCAGTCGAGTTGTTGGGTTCCTTTGTGCCCTTGGCTTCCTTAATGGTGTGATGGTGACCGGCTTCGAGATTGGTTAGGGTTTGATGCGTGCCGCTGGGCCACTCGATGGTAAGGTCAAATTGGGTGCTTTTGCCAAGGCCGATAGCGATCATGGGGGCATTTGCTGACATGAAGCCTCGTGTGATGGTATGGTATTTGGTTTGTTTGCCAGAGGTGGCATTGATCTTGAAGAGGGCTCCGAGGCCATCGCGATTGCTTTCTCTACCTTGCAATGAGAGCAGCGCTAACTGATTCTCATAGCTGTTGTTGTGATAGAGACTGGCGGCTTCATCGAAATTATTCACGACGAGGTCGAGATCACCGTCTAGATCGAGGTCGCCAAGAGCAGCGCCATAGCTGACTTTGGCAGCGCTCAACCCCCAAGCCTTGCTGACGTTTTCAAAATTGAGGTCACCAAGATTGCGATAGGCAAGGTTGGGATCGTTGCGGACGGGAGAGGGAAGCCAGACCTTCTTTAACTCTGGTGTGTTGATGCGTTGCGCGCCACGGGCGGCATTCATGATGTCGCTGTTGTCCCAATAGCGCTCCGCGCCATTGGTGACGTAGAGATCTTCTTTGCCATCACTGTCAAGATCTCCAAACTTGAGCGACCATGTCCAATCGGTGGATGCCACGCCCGCGAGGAACGCACCTTCTTGAAAGCGGGAGGTGCCGGAATTGATGTAAAGGGCATTGCGCATGTACTGCCGAGGAACCGCCGTCTCAAGAAACCAGCCCTGCATGTCGCCCATAGAAATCTTCTGCTTGTAATGCGTCGTGCCTTGCATGTCGGAAGCCATGAAATCTAGCCAGCCGTCGTTGTTCACATCGGCGACGTCACTGCCCATGGAGAACCAGGGGGTGTGGGGGAGGGCGAGCTTGTTCACATTGGTGAAGGTGCCGTCACCATTGTTGCGATAGAGGTGATCCGAGCCGTAGAAGTCGTTCGAATTGTACAGATCGGGATCGCCGTCGTGATCGAAGTCCCACCAGGTGCAAGAGAGGCCGAAGTCTTCGTCGTGAATGCCCGCTTTGGCGGAAACGTCTGAGAAGGTGCCGTCCCCGTTGTTCTGATAAAGAATGTCGCTTTCGCCTGCGGGAATCAGCATCCCATCTTTGAGATCAGAACGATAGAGTGGCTTCGCGATCCCTTTCAAATCTGCTGTGACGATGGGCATGCCGCGTGCGTCTTTCTCGTATTTCCAAAGTGGCGCTTCCTGAGGATCAACGTGATTGTTGCACAGGTAGGCGTCAAGATTGCCATCCAGGTCATAATCGGCAAAGGCGATCATGATACTGGCACCACGATAGTTGAGGCCAGCTTTCTCGGCGCTTTCGATGAAGGTGCCGTTGCCTTGATTGAGGTAGAGGCGATTCTCACAATCGTACCCGCACACAAAGAGATCGAGATCGTTGTCGTTGTCGATGTCAGCAAAGGAGGCACCGGTGCCCCAGAGATGTTCTTTGGTGAGGCCAGCGCTGGCGGTGACGTCTTGGAACTTCCAGTTGCCGAGGTTCTTGTAGAGCTGGTTGCCCTTGAATGGCTGAGTGAGGAAGACGTCTGTTAGGCCATCATTGTCATAGTCGCCGAGGCAGACGCCGCCACCGGTGACGGCGTTGACCATTTCGTGTTCGTACTTGGCTGGTGGTTGCCAATTGTAGCGGAAGTCGAGTCCGGTTTGCGAGGCAGGGAGGTCTTGGAAGAGCGTGGGGGAATTGCTAGGGACGCGGGGCGCTAGGGGCTTTCGGGTGGTGATATCGGCGTGAGCGTGGCTGATCGCTGCGAGGATGAGGAGAACTCGCACGGAGGCGCGGAGGCACAGAGGGGGGGTGGGCTCGGAGGTTCGCACGGTGAGCATGTCGGTAATTCTCTGTGCCTCTGTAGCTCTGTGCGAGCATAAAGATGGGCCGCTCCTTTCAGCTGAACGACCCGCTGGCAAGGAGATTCTTACGTATTCTTACACCATCCGGCGTCATCCCGTTTTGGAGCGGCGTCGATAGGCCGAGGGCGAGATGCCCATCAGGCGAGAGAATTGCCGAGAGAAGACGCTGTGATCGTAGAATCCTACCTGCATAGCGACATCGGTCATGTTGGCCTGACTCTTATTCAGGAGTTCGCAGGCTGCATGAATCCGCAGTTTCATGATGAACTCGCGCGGCGTTGTCTTGAGCGTTTCCTGAAATCGGCGCTGCAAGACGCGCATGGAAACACCCGCCAGCTGAGCCATGGCAGGGATGGAGACGTTCCCGCGAAAGTGTTCTTTTAGGTGGTCGATCACCGGCACGAGATCGAGATACGGCTGCAGTGCTGCCCGCGCCCCTTCATAGCTTCGCACCGTGCCACAAAGCCCCGCCAGCTCACCATTGGCGGTGTAAACCGGCACCTTGTCCGTGATATACCACTCAGGATCGCCTAACTGATTTGGAAAGAGCTCCACCATGCCGATGAGTGATTTCCCAGTCTGGATGACCTCGCGATCGTCTGCAGCGTACTTGGTCGCCAGCTCTTCAGGAAAGATATCCTTGTCCACATGACCGATCATTTTCGTTTCGCTTACGTAGCCACAGCGCTCGACGAAAGCCTGGTTTCCTGCCATCAAGCGCGTCTGCGAGTCTTTTACGAAGAAGAGCGTGTTTGGCAGGTGCTCGAACAGCTCCCGCATGCCGCCTGGGCGTAGGTCCGCCAGCCATTGATCGCGTTCAGTAGCGGAAAGCATGACGCAATCATACACAAAATTTACCGTATTCATACATGCAAACGGAGGCCAAGTCTGGTTTAGTGAAGGATTATGGAGAAAGTTAACATTGCTATCGTCGGTCTCGGATTCGGGGCGGAATTCATCCCAATCTATCAGCGCCACCCAAACGCCAACATGGCGGCCATCTGTCAGCGGACCGAAGCCACGCTCAATGAGATCGGTGACAAGTACGGCATCGAGAAGCGTTACCAAAGCTACGACGAGCTCCTCAAGGATCCTGAAATTGATGCGGTCCACATCAATACACCGATCCCCAATCACGCCGAACAATCCATCGCGGCGCTGAAGGCTGGCAAACACGTCGCCTGCACCGTGCCCATGGCGACGTCTGTCGAGGACTGCAAACAGATCGTCGAACTCACGAAGTCGACCGGCCTGAAATACATGATGATGGAAACGGTCGTCTACGCGCGCGAATTCCTCTACATGAAGGAGCTCTACGACAAAGGCGAGCTGGGCAAACTCCAATTTCTTAAAGCCTCACACCAGCAAGACATGGACGGTTGGCCTGGGTACTGGCCAGGCCTGCCGCCGATGCACTACGCAACGCACTGTGTTGGGCCAGTCTTAGGATTGGGTCAGGATCAGGCGGAGTATGTCAGCTGTTTCCCCTCCGGCACCATTCGTAAAGAAATGCATGAATGTTATGGATCACCCTACGCCGTGGAGACGTGTCATATCAAGTTCGCGAACAGTGATCTCTCTGCGCTCGTCTATCGCTCCCTCTTTGATGTCGCGCGTCAGTACCGCGAGTCCTTCGAAGTCTACGGTGACAAGAAGGCGGTAGAATGGCCGCTGATCGAAGGCGAACCGCTCATCGTCCACACCGCGAAGAAACCCGAGCCAGAGATTCCTGAGAAAGTAGAGTGTCCTGACTACGGTCATCTGCTTCCAGATGAAATCGCGCCGTTCACCACAGGCGGCGTCTATGGTGGTGACGAAGGCGAAGACCACCTCTCGTTTACGCAAGGTGCTGGTCACGGAGGTTCACACCCACATTTGGCCCATCAGTTTGTCCAAATGTTATTAAGTGGAGAAGATGCCTATCCCAATGCTGTGCATTCGGCCAACATCACCTGCACCGGTATCCTTGCCCACGAATCCGCGCAGAAAGGTGGCGATATCGTGCGCCTGCCTGAATTCACTTTAGCCTAACCAACTCATGCGCATACTCGTTGCCCTTCTCATCACGCTTTCCATCTCCACTTCCCTCATGGGGAGACCGACGGAAGGCCCAGTCCGTATCCTCTTCCTAGGACACGACGCCAAGCATCATCCGTCAAACGACTACTACCCCATGCTGGCAGAAGGCTTGGGGCCCGATGGGATCTACTTTGACTATCACACCGATGTCGAGGAAGCCTTTGGCGACTATGATTACCTATCACAGTTCGATGGTGTCCTCCTCTATGCAAATCACGACACCATCGAGCGTCGTTTGTATAACAACTTGGTCAAATTCATCGAGGAAGGCGGCGGCTTCATCCCCGTGCACTGCGCCAGCTTCTGCTTTCGCAATCAGTTAGGCTTCATCAACTTGGTGGGGGGTCAATTCCAACACCACAAGACCGGAACCTTCACCGCCAAGATCGTCGATGGCAAACACCCTGCCATGAAAGACGTGCAGGAGTTCGAAACCTGGGACGAAACCTATGTGCACACCGGTCATGGAGAAGACCGCACCATCCTCATGGTGCGCGAACCTGCTGGTGACGAGGACAATATCAAAGAACCCGAACCCTGGACCTGGATCCGCACGCAAGGCAAAGGCCGCGTCTTCTACACCGCTTCAGGGCACGATGATCGCGTTTGGAAACAAGACGCCTTTCATCAACTCATCAAGTCCGGCATCCTTTGGGCGATTGGCGATGAGCGCCAAGCCTCCTATCAGAAGTTCGTCGGCGCACGCAAGCCGATGGCCTATGAGAAGCGGGACAACATTCCCAACTACGAACGACGGGATGAACCGCTTCCCTATCAATTGCCGCTAAAACCCGAGGATTCCTTGGCCTACACCCAGGTTCCCGTAGGATGGAAACTCGAATTGTTTGCCTCCGAACCCGACATCGTCAATCCCATGCAACTTTCCTGGGATGAGCGCGGTCGCCTATGGGTCATCGAAACAACCGACTATCCGAACGAAGTTCGCGCCGAGCGCAAAGGAGACGACAAGATCAAGATCCTGGAAGACACCGACGGCGATGGTCGCTGTGACAAGATCACTGTCTTTGCTGACGGGCTTAACATTCCCACCTCACTCACCTTCCACGATGGTGGCGTCATCGTGCATCAAGCGCCCGTCACCTTGTATCTCAAAGACACGGACGGCGACGATCGTGCCGATGTGAAGGAAACCCTCATCGATGGCTGGGGCCCCGGAGACACGCATGCGGGCCCTTCCAACCTCCGCTACGGAATCGATAATAAGATCTGGGGCACCGTCGGTTACTCTGCCTTCAACGGCCAGATTGGCGGTGAAGAGAAGCGCTTTGGTATGGGCGTCTATCATTTTACTCAAGATGGCAAGTCCATGGATTTCCTGCACCAGTTCAACAACAACACTTGGGGCCTGGGCTTCAATGACACTGGTGATGTCTTCGGCTCAACAGCGAACAACAACCCCTCTTTCTATGGCGGTATTCCAGCTACGGTCTTGCCTGAGGGCAAAGGATTGTCAGCCAAGATGATCGCCTCCACTCCGAAGTTCCATCCGATCACTTCGCGTATTCGCCAAGTCGATGCCTTCGGCGCTTACACCGCCGCTGCCGGGCATTCCTTTGCCAACTCCGACGCCTTTCCAGAATCCTGGCGTGGCAAACGCGCCTTCGTGGCCGGACCAACTGGCAATCTGTTAGGCCAGTATCAGGCAGAGCGCGACGGCGCGGGTTTCACGAGCAAGAATGCCTTCGCCCTCGTCGCTTCGGTCGATGAATGGTTCTCGCCGGTCGCTGCTGAAGTCGGTCCAGACGGCAATCTTTGGATCGCCGATTGGTACAATTTCATCATCCAACACAATCCCACGCCAAGCTCTGGTCGAGGCGGCTACGATGCCAAGAACGGTCCTGGCAATGCCCACGTGAATCCGAATCGGGATCGTGAGCACGGCAGAATCTATCGTCTCGTGTGGGACAAATCGCCTGAGAGCGAGATCACCTCTCTGGCAGATGCCTCAACGGAACAGCTTGTCAGCGCGCTTCACGATTCGAACCAATTCTGGCGTCTCACTGCCCAACGCTTGATCGTTGAAGGCAAGAGTGAAGATGCTGTTGCAGTGCTCAAGACGAACACCACCAAAGAAGGCATCGGCGCTTCGCATGCCCTTTGGGCTCTTCATGGCATGGGCAAGCTCGACGCCGAAACCCATCGTGCCGCCCTCCTCTCTACAAATCCCGTACTTCGTCGCAATGCAGTACGCGCTCTCTCCAAGAGTGAAGCTGGTGTCGCGTTGCTCTTCGAATCTGCCGTGATCAACGATCCCGATCTCACGACAAGACTTGCCGCTTTCGTAGCCCTCGCCGAGTTCCCAACCTCGGACCCGATCAAGAGCGCCGTCAAGAATCTGTTAGGCAATGCTGAAAACTTGAACGACGAATGGCTCTCGGCGGCTCTCAAGGCCAGCGCCAAACGCCACGGCGTGGACGGCTTCGATGCCACCAGTTTCGAGCCGGGTGCCGATCTCTTGACCAAAGCGGAGTGGACTCCCCGCACCTACAGCGGCGACGACGATGCAGGCACTTACACCAAGCCTGACAGTGAAGGCATCGAGGGCTCGGATTGCCTAAAGATTGTCGTGACCAAGCCAATGGACACCTCCTTTCACACGGTCATCGGTGTGAAAGCCAACACGCGTTACCGTCTTTCCGGCAAGATCAAGACGAAGGATGTGAAGGGAAATGCCATGGGCGCCTTGCTCAACGTGCATGAGATTCAAGGAGGCGACAATCGCGCCCTAACGAAAGGCCTCAAAGGAAACAAGGATTGGACGGAGGTTCGTGTGGACTTTAACTCAGAAGGACGCAGTGAAATCTCGATCAACACGCTCTTTGGAGGTTGGGGACAATCCACAGGCACGGCTTGGTATGATGATATCAAGTTGCAGGAGCTGGTTCCAGTCGTCTCTCAAGAAACGGCGGCCAAGTTGGAGCCAGGCAATGCAGAACTTGGCAAGACCTTGTTCTTCACCCACCAAGTCGCCGCCTGCAATCGTTGCCACCAAGTCGGCGGCGAAGGCGGCAACATCGGCCCCGCGCTCGACGGCATCGCCGCCCGCAAAGGTGAAGACTACCTCCGCAAATCACTCGTCGAACCCAACGCCGACATCGCCGAGAATTATCCCGCGCCGGTCTCTCCTATGCCACCGATGAATCTCTTGTTAGGCGAACAAGAAATCGAAGACGTCCTCGCCTACATTGCCACCCTGAAATAGTTTCGTAGCGGTGGCGTCCCGCCGCCGAAAGGTGGGTTCTCATGCGTAACGTTGCTGTCTTTATCGAGAGTTCCACCCAGTATGGGCGAAACATGCTCCAAGGTGTGGCGCAGTATGCCCAGTTGGCGGGGTGGCGGCTGCATTACGAGCAGGGTGGGCTGAATCGCGAGGAGCCCGAATGGCTACGTGATTGGCAGGGTGATGGCGTGATCACTCGCGCGGCTCGCATGCGCTTCTCACCCAAGCTTGCGGCGAAGGGCATGGCGGTCATTCGGTGGGACGGCGATCCTATGGGGCCTCGCCCAAAGGATGTTCCTAACTCTGATGAGGAAGCCATTGGGAAACTTGCGGCGACCTATTTCATGAGGAAAGGGTTCCGCCATTTCGCCTTTGTCGGCTTTCATGATGCGGTCTACTCTAACATGCGCCATGAAGCCTTCCACGCAGCGGTGGAGGAGGCCGGTCACCCGCCCGTTCAAGATTTCATTACCAGCAGGGCTGAGGTCCACCAGGTGGATCAGGAAGAAGCCGCGCGACAGTTCCTGCGGTCGCTTCCCAATCCCTGTGCTGTCTTTTGTGCCACGGATGAACGCGCTGCTCAGATCCTCGGACTTGCTGCCGATTGTGGCCGTATTGTTCCCGAACAGTTGTCCGTTCTTGGGGTGGACAACGATCCACTCCTCTGCCAGATCTCGCATCCCTCACTTTCTAGCATCGATACCAACGCTTCTGCTGCGGGATTGGCGGTAGCGGAGCGCCTCGACGCGATGATGCACAAACGCGAGCCAGACCCCGTGCCGCTTATCCAACCGACTGGCGTGGTGGAACGGGTCTCCACCGGCATGGAAGCCGTTGATGATCCCAACCTCCGCAGAGCCCTGGCATTCATGCGAACGTCGGTTCGAAAGCCACTCAAAGTCGATGACGTGGCCCAGGCTGCGGGGATTTCCCGACGGTCCCTTGAGTATCGATTCCGTGAACAGCTCCAGACATCCGTGGCAGTGTTCATGCGGCAGAAGAAGGTCGAGGAAATCAAGAAATTGCTCCTCCAGACCGACTACACCTTGGACAAGATTGCGGAAAGCGTCGGCATCGAACTGCAGCAGTTGCACGCAATCTTCCACAAGGTAGACGGAATCTCACCAGGGAAATTCCGCAAGGCGAACGCTAATTCGAGGGTGACTCCGTGCGACCTGCTCAGATGAACTGCTTCCGGTATTGGAGCGGAGTCAATCCCATCGCTTTCTTAAACTTCACCGTGAATGAACTCTGGTCGTAAAACCCCAATTCGAACGCGATATCTCCGATGGATAGTGAGTGGGTCCTAAGCATCTCGCAGGAATCATGGATACGCATCTTCATGATGTACTGCTGCGGACTCAGATTGAAATAGCCTTTAAATTTGCGTTCAAATTGTCGCAGTGACACTTCGCAAGATTCTGCTAGGGCCTTGATGGATATCTTCTCCCGGTAGTGACTGTAGATGAAGTCCATCGCCTTTCGGATGTCTCGTCCGCCAGCGTATCTCTGCTCGTATTGCTGGTAGTCTTGAATGATTCCCATAATACCCAAGACCTTGTCGGTTCGCGAAATAATCGGGATTTTACTCGTGACGAACCAGGAGGGGATTCCTTGGCGATTGAGAAAGAGTTCCACCAGGTTTCTCACCGGTTGGCGGCTTTGCATGATTGCTAGATCATCCTGCCGAAACTTCTCCGCCAGTCGCCTAGGCAACAGATCAAAATCAGTGTGTCCGATAAACTCGTCCTCGGTCTTGAATCCGTAGAGCGCCACAAGGTGATGGTTCGCGGCGAGGAGGACTCCCTCGCAGTCCTTGGCAAAGAACGACAGTCCCTCGACGTATTCAAAGAGATGGTAGAATCGGTTTTCGGGTCCGATCGAATCGAGGAGGAGATCTCGCCGTTCGCGTGCTTCAGAGGTGCTGATCATTCAGAGATAATGTCGCATTTATAATAAAACGGTTCCACCGGTAGCAAGACGAATCGGGCTTTCGGGTCTTCTTTCTGTCGTCGCTGCACCTCCCTGGCGCAGTGATAGTGAGCAGAAACAGAAATTGCCCTAACCTTTATGTCTCAAGATCCCGTCTACAAGGTCGCCATCGTGGGGCTCAGCTTTGGTGCTGAGTTTATCCCCATTTATCAACGCCATCCCAATGCCGAGATGGTCGCCATTTGCCAACGTAGCGAAGGTAAACTCAACCAAGTTGGCGACGCGTTCAATATCCCGGCCAAAGGACGCTACACGGAGTATGACAAGCTCCTAGAAAACGACGAGATCGACATCGTCCACATCAACACGCCTCCCTTTCTCCACGCCGACCAATGTGTGGCCGCACTCGAGGCTGGCAAACACGCCGCGTGCACCATTCCGATGGCTCTTTCGGTGGAGGACTGCAAGCGCATCGTGGACGCTCAAGAAGCGTCGGGTAAGAAATACATGATGATGGAGACCGTGGTCTACAGCCGCGAGTATCTCTATGTCAAAGAGCTCTACGATAAGGGCGAGATGGGGAAGTTGCAGTTCTTTCGGTCTTCCCACGTCCAGGACATGGGCGGTTGGCCGAAGTACTGGGAAGGATTGCCACCGATGCACAACGGCACTCACGCCATCTCTCCGACGCTTGCTCTCGGCCGAGATCAAGCTGAATACGTGACCTGTGCTGGCTCGGGAACGATTGAGGCGCACATGCACAAGCAGTACGGCTCGCCGTTCTGCATGGAGTCCACTCACATTAAGTTCAAGGACTCGGATCTTTGGGCGGAAGTGACACGCTCGCTCTTCAATGTATCCCGACAGTACCGAGAGAGTTTTGATGTGTACGCCGAGAAGAAGAGCTTTGAGTGGAGCCTCATCGAGGACGACGGCCACATTTTACACAAAGGCGAGAAACCTGAGCGTGTGGAAGTGCCAGACTACGCCGGTCGTCTCCCAGAGGAGATCCAGCCATTCACGACAAAGGGCGTCTACAGCGGTGAGGATGGTGAACAACATCTCAGCTTCGCCCAAGGTGGCGGCCATGGCGGTTCGCACCCGCATCTTGTTCACGAGTTTCTTTCAGCGCTGATCGAGGACCGGGAACCCTATCCGAATGCACGTCAGGGCGCGAACATCACCTGCAGCGGCATTCTCTCGCACGATTCAGCCCTTAAGGGTGGCGAGCGTATCTACCTTCCCGAATGGACCCATGTCGAGAACCAGCAACCCATCGTCAAAGAATTAGAAGGCGGACCTGTGAGTCAGTTTGAAAAGAATCTCTAGGATGAAGCGTCTATTTCTAACAATAGCCCTCACCTGCGGCATGCTCTGCTCGATGGCAGAAGCAGCCGAGCCCTTGCGCGTCTTCATTCGGGCAGGCGAGAAGACCCACGCCCCCGGCACGCACGATTACCCCCGCTTTCTGAAGGAATGGAAACCCATGCTTGAAGCTCGTGGTTTGGAAGTCGATGGCGCCCTAGCATTCCCCACCAAGAAACAGTTAGAGAGCACAGATGTCCTGATCCTGCACTCGAAAGAATCGGGGAACATCGAGATTGGAACAGAGCGCAAGAATCTAGACGCCTTTCTTGCCCGCGGTGGCGGGCTCGTGGTCATCCACGGCGGCGCGGTGTCCAGGGACCCAGACTACTACAAGAGCATCATCGGCGGGTCCTGGCGCTTCGGGATAACAAAGTGGTTAGAAGGCCCGATGAGCCTCTACTTCACTGACCGCGAGAATCCTATCACTAGGAGCATTTCCAACTTCGACCTTGAGGACGAGATCTACTATGACATGGATCTCCTTCCTGAAGTCTCTGTGCTCGCTGCGGCCTACACGCCCAAAGCCATTGGCTCCAGCAAGGATAGTGAGGCGGCTGCGCAGCCGGACATGGTCAACGTCTACGACATCCAACCCCAGATTTGGACCTGCGAACGGACCGTGAACGGCGGTCGGGAACCCTACCGCGCCTTTGTTCATATCCCCGGCCATTGGTATGAGAATTTCTCGCACAATGGTGTCCGCACCATGCTGCTTCGCGGTATCGCATGGGCAGGCAAGCGTGAGGACGTGGACGCGTTCTGCAAGCAAGAGGAGCTTGGGGAAGCGCTTCGCTACGTTGACGGTGGTGCTCCCAAGCCGGCAGTACTTTCCAAGGAACTCGAAGTTCATCCCGAGTTTGAAATCTCGCTCGTTGCCTCTGAACCTCTGATCAACAATCCCATGAACATCAACTGGGATGAGAAAGGCCGCCTCTGGGTCGTTGAATCGCCCGAGTATCCTAACGGTCTCCGAGAGGCGAACGTTGCGGCATGGATGGACTCCGGATCAGCGAATCCTGGCGTCTACCGCCGCGATCCTCTCGATCGTATCAGCATGCTAACCGATTCCGATGGCGACGGCGTCATGGATAGGAAGAAGGTCTTCGCCGACAAGCTCGAACTCGTGACCAGCATGGTCTTCTACCGCGATGGCGTCATTGCTAGCAGCGCTCCTGATATCTGGTATCTCCGGGATACCGACGGTGATGAGGTCGCCGATGAACGGACCAAACTTTACACAAACCTCGGCACCCGAGACACCCACGCGGTGATCAATAACATGCGATGGGGACGTGACGGCTGGATCTATGCCGCCCACGGCTATTCCTCTACTGACAACGTCACCTCAGGCGATGGCAACGTGCCCTTTAGTGCCATTGGTAGTGGCGTCGTTCGTTTTAAGCCTGACGGCAGCGCGTTCGAACAGTTCGCCTCAAAAGGCGGCAACACTTGGGGCCTCGAAACAACGCTAGAGGGCGAAGTGTTTTTCACACAGC
>Ga0222717_10002050_pt1 | contig 15927 bp, 20 predicted proteins | sample C33_18DmetaG_FD_165053 | JGI IMG/M metagenome (GOLD analysis project Ga0222717, IMG submission 165053) | Estuarine water microbial communities from San Francisco Bay, California, United States - C33_18D | ecosystem: Environmental > Aquatic > Marine > Unclassified | place: USA: California...
AAAGGAATTTGCCAATAACGAGTGGGACAAAGAGGCGGACGGTGTGCCCTTTGTTCAATCGAAAACCATTTGGGATGTGGAAGAGGTCTGCGAGATTCTGAACAACGTTGAGTCGTTTGCGGACAATGCGCCTGCTTCCGCTGAATTGAGGATCATGCGATGACGCAGACAGTAGGCGAAGCCGCCGAGGCTAGATACTCCGGCCTGACTTATGACCATGCCCTGCCGCAGGGCTGGGTAGATCAGTGCTGTGACAAAGGCCTTGATCCGCGCGGCCATTTCGTTTGGCTTTACGACGACTATGTTGGAAGGCCTGCCCCTATCACTAGCGAGGGGGACCGCATTGTGTCCCTGCTCGCCCGTGATCCGTAGGCGCTAGCACCTACGCCAAGCCGCCTTCGGGCGGCTTTTTTGTGCTTAAAGAAATTTTAAAAAGAGCATTGCAGGGCCGGTCGGCGTATGCGATAGTTCGGTTGCGGCAATCCTGCCGCGTACTTTGGGAGATATACCATGCAACATACGATTGAAAATTCAGACAACACCCTGACCCGTTTGCTTCAACAGGTGCAGGACCAAGCCGCCAGATCGCAGGATTTTCTGGCACCTACTAACCAGCTTCAGTTGCACACCGGTGATCGGGGTGACGGCAGTAAGGTCAGCCAGATTGTTTTGGAGCAGTCGGGCGGGGCACCTACTCAGATCCTGACTGCCAACGATGTGGCGTTTGATCAGATCAGCCAGCGCGCCGGTATCGATGTCCGAACTGCCCGCCGCCTACAGCAGGATTACTCCACCGAATTCGATGGACTGATCAACGCTATTTGGCAGAAGGAACCTGCGGTGCGAATGATCCGCACGTTTCAACACTCGGGGCACGATAACCTCGGGGAAGCGCGGGCATTTGTCAGCGACAAATTTAAAACCTTCGACAATGTCCACCTGCTGAATTCTGCCCTGCCGGAATTGATGGACAGCGATGCCCAGTGGAAAGTGGTTAACGGTCAGGTGACTGACAAGCGCCTGTACCTCCGCCTCAAGTCTGAAGTGATCACGGGCGAAGGCGCGGCGGTTGGCGACATCATGGCGCTGGGCATTGGCATGAGTAACAGTGAAGTCGGTTGCGGTAGCGTTAACGTTTTTCAAATGTTCTGGACGCTGGCTTGCCTAAACGGAATGCAGACCGAAAAGCGTACCCGCAAGTCTCACATTACTGGGGCGCGCGGCGATGCGGATACGTGGGGCTTGCTGACCGACGAAGCGAAAGATGCGGACAATCACGCGCTGGCGCTTCAAATGCGGGATGTGACCAAGGCCTACGCTAGCCGCGAATCATTCGATGAGGTGCTGGAAAAAATGAAAACCGCGCATCAGGACAAAGTCGAAGGTTCGCCGCAGTCGGCAGTCGAGGCCATGGGCAAAGTGCTGGCGCTGACCAAAAAGGATACGGCCAGCCTAATGGACGGCTTGCTCGCTACTATTGGGCAGGCGGGCTATGCCGGTCAGCCGGTTACCCGCGCCACCATGGTGAACGCGGTGACGGCGGTAGCGCATCGGGCGGACGCGGATAGCGTGGACGATTGGCAGAAACTGGGCGGGCGCGTATTGGACCTGCCCCGCTCCGATTGGCAACGCGTGGCGATGGCCGCATAACCTACACTTCCCAAAGTGTGCCCCGCTCCGGCGGGGCTTTTTTTTGTCCGCAAGGTATGCGATAGTCCGACTGCCGCAATGTTGCGGCAAAACTTTGGGAGAAAATTTTATGGCTACAATTACGTTGACACTTCAGGATCTGGATATTGAACTCGAAGAAATTTCTATCATGAGTTGGGAAGTGCCCGCCATGCTGGAAGCGAACAGCATCGATCCGGAAGATCTTCACGGCGAATGGCAGATGATGGACCGCTATATCCGCGAAGATTGCGAAACGTCCTTCGATTTTGATCGCGTGGCTAAATGGATCGCGGAGGGTGATATCTCAGATTCGCAATTAAGCGATTTGGCGTACCGTATCGCTCGCGAATTGGTGAGCCGTTTGGATAGTGTCCGCCAGTGCGCGGATAACTATCTGGAAACCAACCGCCAAAATGTGGAGCGCATCCGCGAACTGGAGCGCACCGCTGGACCGGATGCCGCGACAGCGTAGGAAACCCCGCCCCGATAGCCCGCCACATGGCGGGCTTTTTTTTGCCTAGCGTATGCGATACCCTAAGCGGGCCGCGATTGGCGGCGACACTTTGGGAATTTAAAAATGCAATTACTCGACACGCGGGGCGCAAACCCCAAATTGAAAAAGACGGCGGAACTCGGGAACGTGTTCGGCTCATTTCGTTACGCGGGCTTGTCACTTTATCCCGATGCGGAATTGTGCCCAGCATCTAAAGCGGCGGGGTGCGCTGATACTTGTTTAGCAGATCAGGGGCGCGGGCGGTTTGATAACGTGCGCGAAGCGCGCCAGCGCAAGGCGGCATTCTTTCGCGACGATCGCGCGGCTTTTCTGGATCAACTTCACCGCGAGCTGTCCAACTTTGGAAAGCTTTGCGAGCGCACGGGGGAGCGCGGCGTGGTTCGGCTCAATGTTCTGTCCGATGTCCGTTGGGAAATGCTCGGCATACCGCAAGCGCATCCCAATCTTTTTATGCTGGACTATACAAAGCGCGCCGACCGGCTTTGTAAAACTCCCGATAACTACCGGCTGATTTTCAGTTATAGCGGGCGGCCCCAGTACCGCCGACAAAACGAAAAAGCATTAGCGACCGGCTTACCGGTTGCGGTTGTATTTCGCGGCGGCTTGCCCGCTAGGTTTTTGGGGCGGCGCGTGATCGATGGTGACCGGTCCGATTACTTGAACGCTACCGAGGGCACCGGTTGCGTTGTGGGGTTAACCGCCAAGGGTAGCGCGCGGCGGGATCGCTCCGGCTTCGTGATCGATAACCCCGACTTGATCGGGACCGACTGAAACCAGACCCCGCCACGGCGGGGTTTTTTTTGGGCCGCGTATGCGATACCCTGCCGGTGCGGTAATGATGCCGCGACACTTTGGGAAATTAGATATGTGCGAATTTAGAAACCATTTAAAATCGGTTGGCGTTGCTGATACGCGCGTATGGGCTTTGGCTCATGCGGCGGACAGTATCCACACGGCGGTATCTGCGCTTGATCATGGCAACCGTGAAACACTCGCCAAGCATTACCCCGCCTTCCTGCAACTAGCGGAAGAATTTGCAAGCTTCGACGAAACGCTACTGGCGGACATGGGTGTAAAGTTCAAGCGAGCGAAGGGGGCGAAGTCATGAGCGGCACCCCGTTGGAGCGGTTGCAATTTCATTTGCAGTTTATGGGGGTTCTGGCGATGGCGGGCCGCGCCGACGAAGCCGACGAACAATTTCGCGAAGCCCAACACCTACTCGCGCAAATGATCGACGCCGAGCGCGCCGCCGCTGACCAGTAGCGCGCCGCCGCCGATCCGATAGCCCGCCCCGTGCGGGCTTTTTTGTGCCCGCAGCCGATAGCCCGCTGCTTAACGTGTAACACGTGGCGCGGGGGCCGCGCCCCGTGCGCCCTGCCGAACGTACCGCGCGCCCTGCCGCCGTGGGCACTGGGCCGCCGGTCGGGCACCCAGCGCGGCGGGCCGCGTGGCGTGGCTCACTTCCTTAAATGTGTCTTTACGTCAGTTGACGCGGGGACCCGTGGGACCCAGTCGCGGACCGCGTCATTGCTGGCGTTCAGCGCGGCCCGTGGCGCGCGATCCGCGCGGCGCGGCGGCGGCCCGGCGAGCGGCATCAAGGTGCATGTTTTTCACAAACAATACTGAGATAAAACGATACGGTTTCAATTTTTTTAATAAAAACCCGTAATTCGATTGGTTTTTTCGATTAATAGATAATTAAAGAAAAAAAGCAGTGCTAGGAGTCCCGAGGCCCAAAAATTTATAAAAAAATTTCAAACCTACGGTGTCTTATATGCTTTAATAGTTTTCTGTAATTAAAAGAGCGTCCTATATGTCAGTTGAGCGCATTTCAGATGAGGAAGCCGAAGAGAAAATTCTGAAGCTTGAGTACCGCTTGGCGCAGATTGAGCAGGTCGAAGCGTGTCAGGGGAACTTCTTGAGCTTTGTTCGTTCGATGTGGCCCGAGTTCATTGCCGGTAGGCACCATCGAATCATGGCCGAGAAGCTTGAACGGGTAGCCAGCGGCGAATTAAAGCGCCTGATCATCAATATGCCCCCTCGACACACTAAGTCTGAGTTCGCGAGCTTCCTGTTTCCTGCTTGGATGATCGGGAAAAAGCCTGCGATGAAGATTATTCAGGCGACTCACACTACTGAACTGGCGGTCAACTTTGGTCGAAAGGTCAAAAACCTTCTTGAACGCGATGATTATCTTGAGATATTCCCCGACGCCGCCCTGTCGGCGGACTCAAAGGCCTCTGGTCGGTGGGACACGGCCCGTGGAGGAATGTATTACGGCGTGGGTGTTGGCTCGAACTTGGCGGGACGTGGTGGTGATTTGATCATTATTGACGATCCGCACTCTGAGCAGACGGCGATGTCGTTGAATGGCTTTGATGATGCTTGGGATTGGTACACGGGTGGTCCTCGACAGCGTTTGCAACCGGGCGGGGCGATCATTGTGGTGATGACGCGGTGGTCGGAGAAGGATTTGACGGGTCAATTGATCCGCGCGCAGGGTCGGGATGCGTTGGCGGACAGTTGGGAGGTCATTGAGTTCCCGATGGAGATGCCTTCTGGCAATCCTTTGTGGCCGGAGTTTTGGTCTTTTGAGGAAATGCAGGCGGTTAAGGCGTCGATTCCGTTGCCGAAGTGGAATGCTCAGTATCAACAAAATCCCACCGGCGACGAAAACGCGATTATTAAGCGGGAGTGGTGGAAAACGTGGGACAAGCAACAGATTCCGCAGTTGCAGTACGTGATTCAGAGCTATGACACGGCGTTTTCTAAGAGTACGCGGGCGGATTACAGTGCGATTACGACGTGGGGTGTGTTTTATCCTGAAGAGGGTCAGGTTTCGGCGTTAATTTTGCTTGATGCGAAGAAGGGGCGTTGGGATTTCCCGGAACTGAAGCAAATGGCCATGGAAGCGTACAAGTTTTGGGAGCCTGAGACGGTGATTATTGAGGCAAAAGCGAGCGGGATGCCGTTAACGCATGAATTGCGGAATATGGGCATTCCTGTGGTAAACTTTACGCCTAGCCGAGGGAACGACAAGGTGTCAAGGGTTCATAGTGTATCACCACTTTTTGAAAGCGGCATGATCTGGGCACCTGATGAGTCTTGGGCGCATGATGTTATTGAAGAATGCGCCGCGTTTCCTAATGGCGAATTTGATGATTTGGTGGACAGCACCACGCAGGCCTTGATGCGGTATCGACAGGGCAATTTTGTACAACTGCCGTCGGATTATTGGGAAGATGAGTCTACCAATCTCCGACCGATGCAATATTACGGGTAACCTTTATGTCGATGTACTCCGGAATTGGTAGCTTTGTCAAAAAATATAGCAACGGCGGAGGTTTGACTGTAACAGACCCTCGGGACGGCACTGCAAGCAACCTTGGTTCCTATGAAGAATGGAAGGCTTCGCTAGATCCGAAAGTCGTTGAAAACATGAGTGAGGATCAGCTAAGTAGTATATACAACTCGCTGATAAACCTTGGCACATTCAATTTTTCGGGCGTATCCGGTACTTCGGGCGTATCCGGTACTTCGGGCGTAAACACGTCAACCGGAACAAGCTTTCCTGTCAATGACGACGGCAGGATTGTTATTCCCTCAAGCACAACTAACTATGAATTTATACAGTTGTTGAATACGCTGGGGTATTTTGCTGACGCGGACCCGTATGACTATCAATGGCTTTTAAAACATTTTGCTCCCGGAGGTGATGGCGGCGGAGACGACACATGGCTAGCGGAAAAATATAACACTGCCGACTCAGATCTTGATGTTTCGTCCATTGCGGGCATGAACTTCACAGATCAAAACAAAGACGTTTTTACAAGACTTTTTCAATTTGTAAACACTAACTCACAAGCCGGGGGGTTTCTTGGTAGTGGAGCAGGCAGTGTAGGTCAACCTTACACTACTGATGGCACTACGGGTGGCACTACGGGTGGCACTACTGATGGCACTACTGATGGCACTACTGACGGAACTTCCACATACACTCCGCGCCCGCTCACCCTTGGCCCACGTCCTACGGGAGGGGTAGAGGGTGCGCCGTATTATTCTTTGTCGGACATTTTGGTTTCGTCTTCTGAACAGCCTAATTTGTATGACCGGTTTGACCCGTATCCTGAAGGGGGCTTTCAGGTAACCGACCCGTACTCCGGCACAGTGACGCAGTCTTCTCCGTACCCAGCGGCACCGCCTCTACCGGGTATAACTCCCGTAACTACTCCTGCCGCCTCGGTAGAAGGCACGGTAGGTGAGCCGACGACCGCGACTCCTACTACGCCAACGGGCGGCACTGGCGCGCCGCCAGCGGACCCCGGCACTACAACAACCGGCACTACAACAACCGGCACTACAACAACCGGCACTACGGACACTGGCACTACGTCCACCGGCACTACGAGTGTTAGGGGTTTGCCTTCATACTCCGATATTGAAAAAGCCATCATGAACGTGGAAGGCTTGGTACCGGGACCGCGTAAATATGGTTCTGGCTATATTTCCGGCATAGAGCGGGAGTATCAAAAGAAAAGAGCTAGACAGCATGTTTCGGATATTTTTCGTCAATATTTGGGACGAGGCGCGGAAAGCTCCGCCATAGATTATTACGCACCAATGGTCCTTCAAGCGGCCAGCTTAGGGGGAAACCGAGGTAGCCAAGCTTATTTTAATATCATAGATGAAATAAAAAACTCTGAAGAAGGGCAACTATTTGCTCAAAGCGGTCGAGATCCACTAGCTCCCAAAATGGACTATTACGCGACGCCAGAGCCTTGGTACACCGACCAACTGGCCAACGTAGATTTTAGTCAAGAGTATTTAAGCCCAGCAGATTTTGCGGGAGTAAATGACTACATTTTTGGAAAGCGCGGTATATTGCAAGGACAGCAAGTCAAGCAAGACTCTTTAAGAAATCTTTCCACAGAAGACTTCATGAACCTTTTGGCGGCTCAAAGCGGCACAGGCGCGTATGGCGGAGATTTAATTTACGATCCGGACCAAGGCATTATTTATTCCGGAATTTCTGATCGCATGGACGAAGCGCGTCGGCAAAACTTTATGGACACGCTTGAGTGGAGACGAAATCGAAACAATGCGATGGCAAGTAGTATCGACCCCTCTTTGCTTACAGACACTGAAAAAGTTCGTGCGCGACAGTTGTATGGAGGCCTCGGCACAACGTCCACGCGAATCGGTGACACTCAATATTTTGTCAATGATGACGGCACTATTTCGGCTTTGGATGTTCAAGATGTTAAGTATGACTTTACTCCCGGCTTTGCCGAAGGCGGCATCGTTGATGTTTACAGTGGCGACATGGCCAATTTGCAGACCACCGGCGAAGGCATTGAGTCTTTCTTGAACCCCGAGCGGTCGAAGGCGACTCTTCGTCGTAACCTTGCGAAACTCGCACCACGGCCCACGGTCCCAGTAATGCAACAGGGCATCATGCCCATGGCCCGCTAATGCCTTCTATTACGCCATTAAAAGCGGCAGGGATAGCTAAGTTAATAAGTAACCCCACACCTGTGGGGATTGCCGCTTTATTGGCGGGGGAATTGTTTGAAAGAGAGACGGGCAAGCCGGTCCCTGAATATGTGCTTGATTACCTGCGAGAAAACCTTTCGCCTGCCACTGGCTCTGGAAACGTAGGCCCGGATAAGAGCGGTACGGTTATTGCGGAAGGCGGTTATTTTCGTGACCCTACGCAAAGACATGCTACCGCCATGCGGGCGGGGCAGTACGCTGACGGGGGAGATGTTTCTGGCGGAATAGGCGTTTTGTTTAAAGAAATTTTAAGCAAGGGTTTGGAAGCGGGCACGGCGAATTATTTGGGCATTCCCAAGCAAGACACGGATTGGGCGTCTTCTATAGGGGAAAGGTACGGGTTATCTGTGCCCCAGAGAGATGCCGCGCGGCACGTGGCTTTAGGTTGGCTGGCGTCAAAGACAGATAACCCTGATTTAGCCAAGTTTTTTGCGGACGCAAGAGAGTATCGCCCTTTTGCGGGCGGTCCGATTGTTTCGCGACGCATGGACTTAGAAAACAACGACATTGGTTTTAATTTACCAGCACAAAGCAAAGCTGAAGCGGAATCCATGATTTTAGAGCTAGTGGAGAAAGGTCAGGTTAATACTGACGACCCGAGCGGCTATGCTATGGGCGGCGAAGCGCGATATGATATCCGACGCGGCGTAGGCGCATATGCCCCGTATACTAGGAGAGCCTGATGGCTAACGGTGACGACAAATCACAACTTTCTTCTTTGATGGACAGTACGGCGATGATGCCGGAAGTTACCGAAGAAGAAATGGAATTGGACATTGAGGTGGCCGCACCGGGCACTTTTGTAGGTTCTGTCAATGAAATCTTGCCGGAAGGCATAGAAATTGAGGAGGACGAAGATGGTGGGGTTACTATCGACTTTGATCCTATGGCCATGGCGGGTCTTGATAGCGGTGATTTCTATGACAACTTGGCAGAGGAGTTGGACGATAGAGCGTTGGGCCAACTTTCTTCAGAGCTTTTAGGGGATTTTGAGGCTAATAAATCTTCTCGTTCTGAGTGGGAAGACGCGTATTCAAAGGGTTTGGAGCTTCTTGGTTACAACTACGAGGAGCGCACGATGCCGTTTCGGGGAGCGACGGGTGTAACGCACCCGTTGTTGGCGGAAGCGGCCACACAGTTTCAGGCACAGGCATTTAACGAGCTATTGCCGCCTTCTGGTCCGGTCAGGACTCACGTTGTTGGTGAGAAGACCAAGGACAGTGAGGCGCAGTCGCACCGTGTTAAAGATTTTATGAACTACTACATCACGAACGTGATGGAGGAGTACACGCCTGAATTTGATCAGATGTTGTTTTATTTGCCTTTGGCAGGGTCAACTTTTAAGAAAGTTTACTATGACGAGGCGATTGACCGGGCGGTAAGCAAGTTTGTCCCAGCAGAGGACATTGTGGTGCCGTATGGCGCTAGTGATCTGGATTCCTGCGAAAACATTACGCAGGTAGTGAAGATGTCGTTGAATGACCTGCGTATTCGTCAGGTCATGGGGTTCTATAGAGACATTCCTGTTATTCCATCTCAGTCTAGTGACGATGAAGTCACGGACACGATGAACAAGTTGGATGGGGTAGAGCCTAGCAACATTGATTACGACTGCACGTTGTTGGAGTGCCACGTCAATCTTGATCTGCCCGGCTTTGAAGACATGGGGGAAGATGGTGAACCAACAGGAATTAAAGTTCCTTACGTTGTTACGGTTAGTGAGGATAGCGGACAAATACTTGCCATTAGACGAAATTATCGCGAAGACGATGAAAAGCGACGAAAAATCCAGTATTTCGTCCATTATAAGTTCCTTCCGGGATTCGGATTTTATGGCCTCGGGCTTATCCACACTATTGGCGGCCTGTCCCGAACAGCTACGGCGGCTCTTCGCCAGCTTATTGATGCTGGCACTCTCTCTAATCTCCCTGCTGGTTTCAAGGCTCGCGGACTTAGGGTACGAGATGACGAAGAACCCCTTCAGCCGGGAGAATTCCGCGACGTAGACGCGCCGGGTGGCGCGATCCGTGATTCGTTGATGCCGTTGCCTTTCAAGGGTCCTGACGGTACGTTGTTCCAGCTTTTGGGTTTTGTGGTTGATGCGGGCCGTCGGTTCGCGACGATTACGGACATGAAGGTGGGCGACGGTAATCAGCAGGCGGCTGTTGGTACGACGGTAGCGTTATTGGAGCAAGGCTCACGGGTCATGAGTGCGGTGCATAAGCGCCTACACTACAGCATGAAGCAGGAGTTTAAGCTTCTTGCTCGGGTGATGTCGGAGTATCTGCCGCAGGAGTATCCGTATGCTGTAGAGGGCGGTGATCGGACGATCATGCGTCAGGACTTTGACGACCGTGTAGATGTAGTTCCGGTGTCGAATCCGAACTCGTTTTCGCAGGCACAGCGTATTTCTTTGGCGCAGTCTCAGTTACAGATGGCGATGCAGGCCCCGCAGATTCATGATTTGCATGAGGCGTACCGTCGCATGTATGAGGCGTTGGGGGTCAGTGACATTGACAAGATCCTGATTGCGCCTTCTTCGGCTGATCCTATTCCGAAAGATCCGGCGCAGGAGAACATTGACGCGATTGACAGCGTACAATTGAAGGCGTTTGAGGGTCAGGACCATGACGCTCATATTTTGGCGCATTTGACTTTTGGCACGTCGCCCATGTTGCAAGCGTTGCCGCAGGCGGCCATTGCGCTTCAGAAGCATATTATTGAGCATGTGAAGCTCAAGTGTCAGGAGATGGCGACGGCGCAGTTGTTGCAACAGACGGGTGGTCAGGCATTGACGCCAGATCTGGAGCTTCAGTTGGAGTCTATGGTTGCTCAGATGAACGCCCAAGAGTTTGGCAACCTGAAACAGCTTACGGCACAGATAACGGGTCAGGGCCAAGGGCCTGATCCTCTGGTACAATTGAAGCAACAGGAGCTTCAGTTGGATGCTCAGAAGCAACAAGCTGATATGCAGATGGATCAGGCAGAATTGCAGATGGATCAACAGCGTATGGCTAATAAGCAGACTGAGTTCCAGCAACGGCTTGCTAGTCAAGAGCGACAAACACAAGCTAGAATTGATGCGGCTCGCGAAAGAGAGCTACTAAAGATGAGGAACAATTAAATGAGAGTCAAAGTAAACGGCGCTCCACCGGTTAAGGCACCGGCACCTGTTGCCAAAGCAGAGATTAAGGACCAAGGCTCTATTCCTTATGCTGTAGCTAAGGAAGAGAAGACGCCCGACACGGCGATGGGCAAGTCTACAACGGGCAAGAAACGTGGCATGGGTGCCGCGCTTCGCGGCTCACGGTTCACTAGCTGTTGAGGTGATTAATGGCCGTTTCTAGAGAGCGTTTAGACCAGCTATATAACGAGCTTTTTGATCGTGAAACCGGCGCGGAAGACGCAGGTGCCGCGTATTGGATGGAGTCTGGGCTGACGGGAGAAGCACTTCGTGATGCTTTGATTGCGGCGGCGGCGAGTAATCCAAAAGGGCAGGATTACACTAATTTTCAGACCGCGCAGGAGCAGTCCGCACAAAAAAGTTACGCAGATCGGGCGGCTGATGTAAATCAGATGTACATAGAGCTTTTCGGGCGTCCTGCGGAAAAAGACGGTTTACTGTATTGGGTGAACTCTGGCCTTTCGGGAGAGAAGCTTCGGGACAGCATTGCGTATGCTGGTATGAAAAACCCTAAGCAGGACGATTATGAAAGATATTTAGACCGTCAAGCTCAGTTAGCCGAAGGAAATGTGCCGCAGGGCTATAAAACGTATACTCCCGAAGGCCCTCCCGGTTATTTCACGGATTTTCAAGATCAGTTTACTGCTATGCAAGAAGAGCTTGCGGCGCTTAGGGAGCTTTTGGCGGCACAAGCATCTTCGGGATATTCGGGCGGCTCTGCACCATCGGTGGGGCAACCGCCAGCAGGACAACCGCCAGTGGGCGGAGCAACCGAGGGAGGTTACTCATATCCTACGCCTGCCGCTCCTCCGCCAATGGACAATCCTTATTTAGCGCAACTGCCGTCCAGCCCTCCGGTAGGTTACATCCCGCCTACCCCGGAGATGTTGGATTCGTATCGATACCAGCAGTTTTACAACCAAATTCCTCCTATTGATCAGGGAATCGGGCAGTTAAGTTACTTTGGCATTCCCCCTTCTCAGATTCAGGCATCTTTGAGCGGATTCTAATGCTTGAGGCATTGATTGGCCCGGTTACGGGGTTGTTAGATAAGTTCATCCCTGATGCGGATGAAAGAGCGAGGCTCGCCCATGACATCGCAACCATGTCCGAAAAACACGCGCAGGAGCTTGCGAGAGGCCAAATTGAAATTAACAAAACTGAAGCGGCGCACAAAAGCATGTTTGTCGCAGGCTGGCGACCATTTGTTGGGTGGACTTGCGGGGTTGCTTTGGCTTGGCACTTTGTGGGTCAGCCTCTTGCTGTATTTGTCATTACTTATTCTGGTGTTGAGGCCCCTCCACTTCCTGTATTTGAAATGGAAAGCTTACTTACAGTATTGCTCGGAATGCTCGGTCTTGGTGGTCTACGAACCTTTGAGAAAACCAAAGGCGTTTCCAGAGAAAAATGATCACCCCTGAAACATTAGATCGTTGGCGTTTCTTGCCGCGTTTTTTGATGTTTACCATGATTGTCATGACGTATCGTGTTGTAGAGTGGTTTATGTCGCTTCCCGACCCTAGCTTAGAGCAAGCGGGACTTGTATCTGTCATGACAGGCGCTTTAACGGGCGCTTTTGGCCTTTTTCTAGGGTCAGGCAAAAAAGAGTGACATATCAATATTTTTCAGAAGAAGAATTTGCCTGTTCTGAGACAGGCGAAAACAACATTTCGCCCGAGTTTTTGGAAGCTTTAGATAAGCTTCGTGATGCTTGTGGCTTTCCTTTCTATATTACCTCGGGGTATCGCTCCCCTAATCACAGCCTTGAACGTGTAAAAGTCAAGCCGGGAACCCATGCGGAGGGGATAGCGGCGGATATCTACGTTGAAAACGGCATTGAGCGGCGAAAAATTGTAGAAGAGGCGATAAAACTGGGCTTTGGCGGGATCGGAGTGGCAAAAACGTTTGTTCACGTCGATATTCGCTCCACTGGCCCTGTTATGTGGACATATTAGTTGCTCCTTTAAGAATGGCGTGTTATATAGATACGACATTCTAAGATGGAGCGCATGTGGATTCTTTATATTTAGCTCAATTCATTCAAAGAGCCATAAAAGATCGCCGCACTCAAATTTTGGAGTTGTTGGAAAATAACCACGTTAAGTCGATGGAGCAATACCAGAACTTAATGGGTGAAATGTCTGCCTTAAACTTTATTGGACAGGAACTCTCGGGCCTGCTAGAAAAACAGGAGCAACTAAATGACTGATCTAGCTGAAAATATTGACCTAGACGCCGCCGCAGAAGGCGTCAAATCTCTTTACAAAGCGCCAAAGCCCAAGGTACTCGACCCCGAGGCCATGGATAAAAGCCTTTTGGAAAGAATGCCCCAGCCTACTGGTTGGAGAATGTTGATTCTGCCTTATCGTGGTAAAGAAACCACGGATGGTGGAATATACCTTCCTACTCAAGTCCTTAATGACACCCAAATACAAACGGTTGTGGGTTATGTCGTTAAGCAAGGACCTCTTTGTTACAAAGACGCTGATAAATTCCCCGATGGCCCGTGGTGTACTGAAAAGCAGTGGGTAATCTTTGCTCGGTATGCGGGTTCACGTTTCCGTATAAGTGGCGGGGAATGCAGGATTTTGAATGATGACGAAATCCTAGCGGTTATTGACGATCCCGAAGACATTCTTAGCCTGTAAGGAGGTATAGCCATGGCTGACGCGGCAGAAGAAGCGCAGTTTGAATTAGACGTGGGGGATGCTGAAGAAACGGAAGTTGAAGTTGAGCAACCCGAAGATGTTCCACGTGGAACACAACAACCAGAAGTAGAGGTCGCGGAAGAAGCTCCTGCCAAGGAAGAGGCGGAAATGGAGCAGTACAGCGAGTCTGTGCAGAAGCGAATTAATCGTTTGACCAAGAAAATGCGGGATGCCGAGCGCGAACGTGAAGAGGCGTTGAGATACGCTCAAAACGTGCAATCGGAGGCTGAAAAGATCCGTCAGCGCATGGAAACTTTAGATCAAGGTTTCATGAACGAATATGGTCAGCGAATCTCTATTCAGCAACAGCAGGCAGAAGCCAATCTCAAGCGAGCAGTAGAGCTTGGTGACGCGGACGCTACGGTTGCGGCTCAGAAAGAGTTGACCAATCTGACTATTGCCGCAGATGGTTATGCAAGGGCACAGCGTCAAGCAGAGGCTCGCGCGCAACAACCCCAGCAACCAGTTGCACAGCAACCTGCTCCGCAGGCCGCCCCGCAACAACAGCGGCCTGATCCAAAAGCCGAGCAGTGGGCCGAGAAAAACTCTTGGTTTGGCCAAGATGAAGCCATGACGTTTGCCGCATTTGGTATTCATAAAAAACTTATTGAGGATGAAGGATTTGATCCTCAAGGCGATGACTACTATAATGAGCTTGACTCTAGAATTAAGCGGGAATTCCCGCATAAGTTTGGAGAAGAGCAATCGCCCAGCCGCAAACCCGCTCAGAATGTGGCTGGAGTGTCACGCTCCACATCATCTGGGCGCAGTAAAAGGGTCAAACTCTCCCCGACCCAAGTAGCGATTGCTAAAAAACTGGGAGTGCCGCTTGAAGAATACGCGAAATACGTAAAGGAGTAAGACCATGTCCACAGAGAAGAAAGGCTTTGAGGGCATTAATCGCTCCTCACGTGAAACAGCGTCAAGGGAGAAGCAGGGACGGCGTAAGCCTTGGACTCCCCCGTCTATGTTAGACGCACCGCCCGCACCAGAGGGCTTTAGACATCGTTGGATACGCGCCGAAGTAAGGGGTTTTGACGACACCAAGAATATTTCGGCAAGACTGCGAGAAGGCTATGAGCTTGTTCGCCAAGATGAGTATCCAGAGTTTGAAGCTCCGGTAATTGATTCGGGAAAATATGAAGGTGTGTTTGGTGTCGGCGGATTGATGCTCGCCCGCATACCGGTGGAAACAGTTCAGGAACGCGCTGAGTATTTTGCTCAACGTAACGCGGACCAAATCGAAGCTGTTGAAAGCGATATGTTGCGAGAAAACGCTCATCCAACGATGGCAATCGGAAAACCCGAGCGCCAGAGTCGTGTAACTTTCGGCGGCCCCAAAAAATAGGGCCGCACAGAACGGAGAAACTAAACAATGGCAAATCAAGAAACTGCCTTTGGTCTTCGTCCTGTTGGTCTTGTAGGAAGCGGTGCTAACAGTACCGGTGTTACTGAGTATGAAATTGCCAGTAACAACACTGATGTCATCTATAATGGTGAGATTGTTGTTCCTCTAGCCGCAGGCGTAATTGGCCAAGCTGGAGACACTGCGGGCGGCACTACGCAAGCCCTCGGTGTACTTGTCGGGGTTCAATACCACGATTCTACCCAGAAGAAGCCTGTATGGCTCAACTACTGGCCCGGATCAGGTAGCGTGTCAGTAGACACTAACTACCCGGTAAAAGCTCTTGTAGCGGACAACCCCAACCAACTGTTCGTCGTAGCGGCGGATGCTACCCTCACTGACCGAGCTACTGCACTGGCAACTGTGTTTGCCAACGCTAGCCTTGGCACTTCTGCACGTAGCGGTTCTACCGATACGGGCAAGTCAAGCGCCCAGCTTAGTGTTAGCAGTGTTGCCGTTACTGCAACTCTGCCACTTCGCATTGTAGGTCTGGTTGATGATGACGCGAATAACGATTACGCGTCAGCGGGAGCGCACCTGCTTGTTAGGCTGAACGCTCACTTTAACGCAGGCAGTCGTCGGTTTGATTCTCAAACCACTGCTGACTCAACTGGTATTTAAGGGGGATTTAAGTAATGGCTATTTCTCGCGCACAGTTGGCGAAGGAACTTGAGCCGGGGCTTAACGCTCTCTTTGGACTTGAGTACGACCGCTACGAACAGGAACACGCTGAAATCTTCGACGAAGAATCTTCAGATCGTGCCTTTGAAGAAGAAGTAATGCTCTCTGGCTTCGGCACTGCGCCGGTTAAGTCAGAAGGTGGTGCTATTTCGTTTGATGACGCGCAGGAGACTTTCACTGCTCGTTACACTCACGAAACTATCGCTCTTGC
>Ga0222717_10002051_pt1 | contig 15926 bp, 18 predicted proteins | sample C33_18DmetaG_FD_165053 | JGI IMG/M metagenome (GOLD analysis project Ga0222717, IMG submission 165053) | Estuarine water microbial communities from San Francisco Bay, California, United States - C33_18D | ecosystem: Environmental > Aquatic > Marine > Unclassified | place: USA: California...
TTTAGGTTTTGGTGTTTATGGCGTAATGGAACCACTCCGATCCATCTCGAACTCGGTAGTTAAACGTTACAGCGGCGATAATACTTAGGGAGTTGTCCCTTGGGAAGGTAGCACGGTGCCAAAACCATATTTATTTTTATACTATATTTAGATTGTCTGTAAAAAGATAGAAGGATATGAAACTATTATGTTTTCATATCCTTCTATCTTTTTACAGACAATTTAAATAGATATCTCTGCTTTCTCTTTTACATGACTTTTTACGGTCATAAAGCGTAGTAAGTTTTCATCTATTTTCATATTTTTTTCTAAGGTAGCGATAACTTCACCATTACCTTCATAATTTATTTGAACATAAATACCATCTTTGAACTTTTTCATCGTGTACTTCAAGTGTCTTCTACCACGATTTTGAGTTACAATATCTTTTGCTCCTTTTTCAGCAAGTAGTAATTGATATTTTTCGATAACTTTTGCTAGATTATCTTCATTTAAATCAGGTTTAATGATACAGATAGTTTCGTAAGAATTGCTCTCTTTTGTTACGTTCATATTGTTTTAGTTTATCTTTTTTCGTATCTTCTATGAAAGACATAGATAACATTATACATCTACTAAAAGTACATGAACAACACTAGAGTTTTTTTTATTTTATAAACATTTTTAGATATACAATAACCTATCGGTGTTTCTTTTAGTTCCGCTTTTAATAAGTCTAATACATTTTTATTTGAAAATAGTATTTTTTTATTTGATAATATATCTAACAAGTACAATAGATACTTGGGAAGTAAATTACTATAACCTTTACAAAAAATCGAAAAATGACTGCTACTTTAGAAAGACGCGCAAGCGCAAGTTTATGGGAACGTTTCTGCTCATGGATCACTAGCACTGACAACCGTTTATACATCGGTTGGTTTGGTGTATTAATGATTCCTACACTACTTACAGCTACAACTGTATACATCATTGCTTTCATCGCTGCACCTCCAGTTGACATCGATGGTATCCGTGAGCCAGTTGCTGGTTCTCTACTATACGGAAACAACATCATCTCTGGCGCAGTAATTCCTTCATCTGCATCAATCGGTATCCACTTCTACCCAATTTGGGAAGCAGCTTCTCTTGACGAGTGGCTATACAACGGTGGTCCTTACCAACTAATCGTTGACCACTTCCTTCTAGGTGTTTGTGGTTGGATCGGTCGTGAGTGGGAATTCTCTTACCGTTTAGGTATGCGTCCTTGGATTTCTGTTGCTTTCACAGCTCCTGTAGCTGCAGCATCTGCTGTGTTCCTAGTTTACCCTATCGGACAAGGTAGCTTCTCTGATGGTATGCCTCTAGGTATCTCTGGTACATTCAACTTCATGCTTGTATTCCAAGCTGAGCACAACATCCTTATGCACCCATTCCACCAACTAGGTGTTGCTGGTGTATTCGGTGGTTCTCTATTCTCTGCTATGCACGGTTCACTAGTTACATCTAGTTTAATCCGTGAAACTACTGAGAACGAGTCAGCTAACTACGGTTACAAGTTCGGTCAAGAAGAAGAGACTTACAACATCGTAGCTGCACACGGTTACTTTGGTCGTCTAATCTTCCAATACGCAAGTTTCAACAACTCGCGTGCTCTTCACTTCTTCTTAGGTCTATGGCCAGTTGTAGGTATCTGGTTCACAGCTCTAGGTGTAATGACAATGGCATTCAACCTAAACGGTTTCAACTTCAACCAATCAGTTGTTGATAGCCAAGGTCGTGTAATCAACACATGGGCTGACATCCTTAACCGTGCTAACCTAGGTATGGAAGTAATGCACGAGCGTAACGCTCACAACTTCCCTCTAGACCTAGCTGCTGGTGAGTCTCTACCAGTTGCTCTAACAGCTCCAGCTGTTAACGGTTAATCTGATTTATTAATTTAACTCAGTGAGATAAAAAGACCTTACTTTTTGTAAGGTCTTTTTTTATTGTTATTAAAATTGTTTTTTTTCTTTAATTATAAAGCTGTATCAAAGATGATGTTTTCCTTGTATGTTATTTCTTAACTCTGATAAAATACTATTTATTTATAAACTAAGAAAATACCGTTTATATTAGTACTTTTTTTCCGTTCGTAGAAAAAGAAATCAGATAAATGTTACAGATTGTTTCTTTTTATACCTGCATAGGCATATTTTCTCTTATAGTATATCTCGATATGAGAAATATCAAGTTTCAATTGATTAAATAGTTTAACAGTTGATACAGTTTAAATAATTATAAAATTGGAGAAAAATTATGCTAGATGCATTTTCAAGAGTAGTAACTAACGCGGATTCAAAAGCAGCTTACGTAGCTGGTGCAGATCTACAAGCACTTAAGAAGTTCGTTTCTGAAGGTAACAAGCGTTTAGATTCAGTTAACGCTATCGTTTCTAACGCTAGCTGTATCGTATCTGATGCTGTTTCAGGTATGATCTGTGAGAACCCTTCTTTAATCTCTCCAAGTGGTAACTGTTACACTAACCGTCGTATGGCTGCATGTCTACGTGACGGTGAGATTATCCTACGTTATGTTTCTTACGCTCTTCTTTCTGGAGATTCTTCAGTTCTTGAAGATCGTTGTCTTAACGGTCTTAAGGAGACTTACTCTTCTCTAGGTGTTCCAGCTTCTGGTAACGCAAGAGCTGTAAGTATCATGAAGGCTTGTGCTGTTGCGTTCGTTAACAACACTGCTTCATCTAAGAAGCTATCTACACCTCAAGGTGACTGTTCTGGTCTAGCAAGTGAAGTTGCTGGTTACTTCGACAAGGTTTCATCTGCTCTTAGCTAATTTTCCATAATTAGATAAAAAAAGAGACTGTCCTTATATTTTCATATAAGGACAGTCTCCTTTTTTATCTAATTATGACTTTTTCTTCTTTCTTGACTATAATCAATTAGTAAAATTTTTTTTAGCTTCAAATCGATTTAGTAAGTTACGAATTACTATATTTAATTTATAAATTCTTAGATTTTAATTCATCATGATAGTTCCGATTAATATTCAAAGTTATTTAGATAATCTAACTTTTTTATCTCTTTTTATTGCAATGCTTAGTTACTGGACTAGTATTTCTTTTACGAGTTTAAAAGTAGGTGCAAGAATAGGTTTTTTCTCAGTATGTATAGCAAATTTTGCGATATTTACAAATCTTGGTTCAAGATGGTTAGAAAATGGATATTTTCCTTTGAGCAATCTATATGAATCATTAATGTTCTTTATTTGGGGAATAACTGCAATAACGATAGTTATAGAAAGAAGTGTTGCTATATCTTTGATTGGTGCAGTAACAAGCCCTTTATCGTTATTTGTTGTAGCTTTTGCTACTTTATCTCTACCTGAAGGAATGCAAAAAGCTGCACCTTTAGTACCAGCATTAAAATCTAACTGGTTAATGATGCATGTTAGTATCATGATGCTTAGTTATTCCACTTTAATTACAGGTTCTCTATTATCTATCCTTTTCCTTGTACTAACTCTAGGAAAAAGTGTTTCACTTCAAGGAAACTCTATTGGATCTACACAATTGGAGGAGTCTAGTACGAGAAACATGAGTATGGCAGTCTTAGAGGCGTCTCTGCCAACAGTAGATGACAAAAACTCTAAAACTTTAAGTCTTCTTGAAACTCTAGATAATCTAAGTTATAGAATTATTGGTCTTGGTTTCCCTTTATTGACGACGGGAATAGTAGCTGGTGCGGTTTGGGCCAATGAAGCTTGGGGTGCCTATTGGAGCTGGGACCCTAAGGAAACTTGGGCTTTAATTACTTGGTTCGTATTTGCTGCCTATTTACATGCAAGAATCACTAAATCGTGGCAAGGAAAAAGACCAGCTATTTTAGCATCTATAGGTTTCATTGTTGTATGGATTTGCTACTTAGGTGTTAATTTCTTAGGCAAAGGACTACACAGTTATGGTTGGATTGCTTAGTCTCGTATAATATACTTTGTGTAAATTCTTTATTGATGGATTGCATATTTTATTCTACAATGTAGATTATACCTATCTAGAAAATGAACAATAAAGTATAAAACATATGAATGCTGAATTCTTAATTTCTGTAGTTCCACAAACAGCTACTTGGTCTGCAAAGACTGCTTCGGTAATGATAATGTCTAACGTTGCATGTATTTTTGCAGGGCGTTACATTATACAAGCTAAAGGTCAAGGGCCTGCTTTACCTGGGCCTATGTCTTCACTTGGTATTAATTTACCCGAACTACTAGCAACAACTAGCTTAGGACATATTATCGGAGCTGGAGCTATTTTAGGTCTTGGTTATCTAGGCGTATTAGCATAAAAGATATCCCCTAAACAGTAATATAATTATTACTGTTTAGGGGATATCTTCTAAATCTATATATTTAGTTTAATAAGCAAGTCCCATACTTCTTGTAGTTTCACCACCTAAGTATACACGTACTGATAAGAAATCAGTAGGGCAAGCTGTTTCACAACGCTTACACCCAATACAGTCCTCTGTTCTAGGAGCTGACGCAATTTGTCCAGCTTTACATCCATCCCATGCAACCATTTCTAAAACGTCACAAGGACATGCGCGAACACATTGAGTACATCCAATACATGTATCATATACTTTTACACTGTGAGACATAAGTTTTCTTGTCTATATTTTAGTAATTACTGTTGATTTAGTTCTAGTCACTAATTATCATACAACAAAAAAGTTGTTCATTAAATATAGAATAACATATCCTTAAAGAAGAAATATAATTTTATTTGTTCAACAAATGATTGAATTTATTCACATGAATTTAGAAAAGGAGTTTTGATTAATTATGAAAAAGACTTACAGAGATAGCAATTCTAATGAGATATTATATAAAACTGAAGAATTATTAGATGCAGCATCTAACAGATATAAAATGACCATACAAATTGCAAATAGGGCAAAAAGAAGAAGATATCAAGATATAGATTTAGTAGAAGATTTAAGAATAAAGCCAATTAGCAAGGCGATTTTGGAAATGGCCGATGAGATTAGTCAATTGGATATTGTAGGTGATTAATATGTGATGTATTTATTTGATGATTTTTTGTTTTATTAAGATAAGAAAAAAAGAAACTTCCCAAGATTGTTAAAAATGTTACAAGTGTTATTTGGTGATCCTAATGAAAAGAAAATTACGCGTTACACAAATTTAGTTAATGAAGTTAACTCTTTAGCGACTAATATTAGTAATTTAAGTGATAAAGAACTACAGAACAAAACAATTGATCTAAGTATAAAAGTTGGTCAATCCAGTAAATTTGAGACAGTATTGCCAGAAGCTTTCGCTGTTGTAAGAGAAGCTTCTCTCAGAGTTTTAGGATTAAGACATTTTGATGTTCAACTAATAGGAGGGATGATACTGCACGAAGGTAAAATAGCAGAAATGAAGACAGGAGAAGGAAAAACTCTTGTGGCAATCTTACCTGCATATCTTAATGCACTGTCTGGTTTAGGAGTTCATGTAGTTACTGTAAATGATTATTTGGCTAAGAGAGATTCTGAGTGGGTTGGTCAGGTCCCAAAATTTCTAGGTTTAAGTGTTGGCTTGGTGCAAGAAGGAATGTCGCAACAACAAAGAAAAGATAATTATTCAAAAGATATAACATATACAACTAATAGTGAACTTGGTTTTGATTATTTGCGTGACAACATGGCTGTCATGTTACAAGATATTGTCCAGCGACCATTTAACTTTTGTATTTTAGATGAGGTGGATTCAATTTTAATTGATGAGGCACGTACCCCATTAATTATCTCTGGTTCGGTTGATTCACGTGACGATAAATATAATGCAGCGAATGAAATAAGTCAATCTCTTCAAAGGAACATTGACTATGAGATTGATGAGAAAGCTCGTAATGTCCTCTTAACTGATGATGGAATCATTAGATGTGAACAGATGTTAGATGGCCAAGATTTATACGATCCGCTGAATCCATGGGCACCATATGTATTAAATGCAATTAAGGCAAAAGAACTGTTTATAAAAGATGTTCATTATATTGTTAAAGATAAAGAAATAATTATTGTTGACGAATTCACTGGAAGAATCATGGAAGGTCGAAGATGGAGTGATGGTTTACATCAGTCTATTGAAGCCAAAGAATATCTTCCAATACAAAGCGAAACACAAACTCTAGCTTCTATAACGTATCAGAATTTCTTTCTACTATATCCGAAACTTTCTGGAATGACAGGAACAGCCAAGACAGAAGAGGCTGAGCTGGATAAAATATATTCTTTAGAAGTTATTACTGTACCGACACATCGTCCAATGAGTCGAAAAGACTTGCCTGACTTAATTTATAAGAACCAGTATGCTAAGTGGAGATCTGTAGCTGATGAATGTCTTGATATGCATACTTTAGGTCGTCCTGTACTGATAGGTACTACTAGTGTAGAAAAGTCAGAGTTACTTTCGTCATTATTAAAAGAGTATGGTATTCCTCATAATTTGTTAAATGCAAAACCTGAAAACCTAAAACGAGAAGCAGAAATTGTTGCACAAGCAGGGCGCAAAGGAGCTGTAACAATTGCTACTAATATGGCAGGTAGAGGAACTGATATTTTACTAGGTGGTAATGCAAATTACATAGCTCGGAATACTATAACTCTTCTCTTAACTAGAAATTCTTCTAAGGAAGAAATCCGTAAAGATCCTCAGTTAGAAAATCTATTTACTTTCCTTTATGAAAAGATAGACTCTTCATCCATTAATGATAAGGAACTAGAATATAAGCTTTCCATAGCTTGTGAGAAAAGTTTTACTGAAGATAGGTTAATTATCACTTTACGAGCCGCCTATCAAGTATTAGTAGAAAAATATGACAAATTGATCGAACAAGAAAGACAAAGTGTTGTTTCAATTGGAGGATTACATGTAATAGGAACTGAAAGACATGAATCTAGAAGGGTGGACAACCAATTAAGAGGACGATCTGGTAGACAAGGGGATCCTGGTTCTTCACGTTTCTTCCTTAGTTTGGAAGATAACTTACTAAGAATTTTTGGTGGGGACAAGATTAGTGATCTTATGGATGCCCTGCGAGTAGAGGAGGATGTTCCAATTGAATCTAAGTTACTAAATAATAGTTTAGAGTCTGCTCAAAAGAAAGTAGAAGCTTACTATTACGATGCTCGAAAGCAGCTATTTGATTACGATGAAGTCCTAAATTATCAAAGACAGGCTATTTACGCTGAACGAAGACGTGTATTAGAGTCTATCAATCTTAGAGACTGGGTTATTCAATATGCCGAAGCGACTGTATTTGATATTGCAAAACCTAATGTTGATCAATCGATTAGTCGTGCTGATTACTACAGTCAACAACTAGCCAAAATTGAAGATCTATTGGGTCTGCCTTATCCTCTAGATGTTGACTACTTCTTGAATCTCTCTAATTCGGAAGCGGAAAATTTTCTTTCTAAGCAGGTTCGGATAGCTTATGATTTAAAAGAAAGTCAAATAGAATTGATTGAAGACGGCCTAATGAGAGAGCTAGAGCGTTCTTTTTTACTGCAGAAGATAGACTCTACATGGAAAGATCATCTCCAAAGCATGAACGCTTTAAGAGAAACTATTGCTTGGCGTGGTTATGGGCAAAAAGATCCATTAATTGAATATAAAAATGAGGCTTATATTCTCTTCACATCTATGGTTACGAATATTAGGCATTCTGTTACGTACTTAATCTTCAGATCCCAGCCAATACTTAAAGTTTAATATTTGAATTTGCCAATTAATTTGACAATACCCTGATAATAAAACATCATATAATTAATAATCTAACAAATAAAAACATAGATATGACAAAAAGAACACTGAGAGGAACTAACTTGAAAAAAGCTAGAGTATCTGGATTTAGAGCACGTATCAAAACATCTGCAGGTAGAGCTATATTAAAGGCACGAAGAAAAAGAGGACGTAAACTTTTAACAACTATTTAACCGACTATGAACTTGACTGTATGTTTTTTTTGTATTCTAAAGATACACAGAAAACATGCAGGATTTTTTAAATTTAATTTATATATTTATTACTAAACTAAATGAGTTTTATTAAAGAATTTAAGCTCCTACTGAAGGCAAGATATCCCATACTTTATATCCCTACTAGTGAAGAGGAGAGAGTGGAGTATGTTATACGTTCTTGTGTGCAATTATATAGTAATAGAGGTATTTATGCCTGGGATTTCGTGGATGGTTATGTAGGAAATCCTAATGACAATGGATTCGCATCCAGGAATCCACTCCAAGCTTTAGAGCTTATTGAAAGATTAACACCTACAAATCCAGCTGTGTTTTTACTTAAGGATTTTCATCTTTTCTTAACTGATATATCTGTAGCAAGAAAACTTAAAAATCTAACTAAGATATTACGTAGCCAAACAAAGAACATCATTATTATTGCTGACGAAGTTAATATTCCTGAGTCATTGAAAGATATTATTACTGTTTTAGATTTCCAATTACCTCAGCCTTCAGAAATAAAAAAAGAGTTATTAAGGGTTCAAGAATCACTTGGATATAACATTCCGGATGCTTCTATGAACAGTTTAGTAAGTTCGTGCCAGGGTCTTTCACTAGAAAGAATACGCCGTGTATTATCAAAAATAATAGCAACGTATAAGGAAATAAATATTGAAAGCTTAGAACTTATCTTTGCAGAAAAGAGGCAGATTATTAGTAAAACACAGATTCTAGAATTTTATCCAGCCAAGGAGAAAATATCGGATATTGGTGGTTTGAATAATCTTAAATTGTGGTTAAAACGAAGGTCAGGAGCTTTGTCAAAGAAGGCAATAGAGTATGGTCTTCCATCTCCAAGAGGTTTATTATTAGTAGGCGTTCAAGGGACTGGAAAATCTCTAACGGCGAAGGCAATAGCAAATGAGTGGAATTTACCATTATTACGTTTAGATATAGGTAAATTGTTCGGTGGTATTGTTGGAGAATCTGAGTCTCGCATGAGACAAATGATCCAGTTATCTGAAGCAGTTTCACCTTGCGTCTTGTGGATTGATGAGATCGATAAAGCTTTCTCAGGTATTGATAATCAAGGTGATAGTGGAACAACTAGTAGAGTACTAGCTACATTTATTACCTGGTTATCTGAAAAGCAATCCTCAGTCTTTGTTGTAGCGACTGCCAATAATATTTATAAGTTACCTCCTGAAATTCTACGAAAAGGACGTTTTGATGAAATTTTTTTCATAGGGTTACCAAACGAAAAAGAGAAAGAGTTAATATTTAAAGTTCACCTAAGTCGTCTACGTCCTAAATCATGGACTACTTATGACATTGTTCATTTAACCAAATTAGCAAAAAATTTCTCAGGTGCTGAAGTGGAGGAATCCATCATTGAAGCCATGCATATAGCTTTCAGTGAAAACAGAGAATTCACCACTGAAGATATAGCAAATTCTATACAGCAATTTATTCCTTTAGCTGAACTGAATTCTGAAAAAATTGATGAATTACAGGAATGGGCGGATGCTGGAAAAATTCGCTTAGCTTCTTAATTTTCAATTCGTGCATTAATCTTTGTTGTGATAGAATATAAGTAATATACCTATTGATTAGCAATAATAAATATAAATAACAGGCAAGTTTTAAATCTTATGTCACACTTTAGTAAAATTCAGACATCTTTAAAAGATCTTGATCTACTAAAAAAATCTTTAAATGATTTATCTATTCATTGGGAACCAGAACTAAATCATATAAGAGGTTACAAAAAACAAACAACATTTGCCAATCTTGTCATTAAACAAGGTAATGATTATGATATTGGTTTTAGTTGGAATGGTTTCGAATACCAACTCGTTGCAGATATCCAATTCTGGCAGCAACCATGGTCTATAGAAACGTTTTTAGATAGAGTAAGCCAAAGATATGCCTATAATTCAATAGTAGAGTCTACTTCTAACCAAGGTTTTCAATCAGTAAGTGAAACTGTACAAGAAGATGGTTCTATAAAGCTTACACTCCAAAAGTGGAATGCAAGTGTAGTATAGTAATTAAAGTTATGCGGACGGAGAGACTCGAACTCTCACAAGGTTAACTTACTAGAACCTAAATCTAGCGCGTCTACCAATTCCGCCACGTCCGCTTTTTTACTATAATCTAATCATAGCAAAAGTAAAATAAAAAGAAAACACATTTTATATATACTTTTTCTATGATTATTTTTTATTTATAAAAAATTGAAACTCTATAATAAGATTATATTTTTTGTGTTATAGTATATAACCAAGAAGGGAGTATTTTTTATCCTCAGTAGCTCAGTGGTAGAGCGATCGACTGTTAATCGATTGGTCGTAGGTTCAAGTCCTACCTGGGGAGATATCAATTTCTTTTATACCTAAATTATTTATGGTATAGAATAGGAGCAAAACTGTATTCAATTAATAATTTTGTATGTTAAAGAAATTCAATAGAAATGCTTGGTTGATAGCTAATCGTCTAGGAAATTTGCAGTTTGCTATATTTCTACTTTTATTAATCGCATCCTTTAGCTCTCTTGGTACATTTATAGAGCAAGGGAAAGACTCCTCTTTCTATCAGTTAAATTATCCTGACTTAAAACCACTATTTGGTTTTGTTAATGCAAAATTCATATTAACCTTAGGCTTAGATCATGTTTATACGACTTGGTGGTTTATTCTGAATTTATTTCTTTTTGTCATGAGCTTGTTTTCTTGTACATTAATAAGACAGTTACCATCTCTAAAATTTTCAAGACTTTGGACATTTTATGACAACTATCAATCTATGAAAAAATTTAATGTAAGAAAAGAGATTGAGAATGCAAGTTTGGCAAAACTTGTCTTTCAATTAAAGAACAATAATTATAATGTTATCCAAGAGGGCAACTCTGTTTATGCATATAAAGGGCTAATAGGCCGTATATCTCCCATAGTTGTTCATGCAAGTATAATTTTAATTTTATTTGGTTCTGTTGTAGGGAATGTATCAGGGTTCATGACCCAAGAATTAGTGCCCACAAATACACTTTTTCACTTGCGTAATGTCATAAATTCAGGTCCTTTTAGCGAAGTTCCACAAAATATAGAGGGGTACGTAAAAGATTTTAAGATTGCTTACAGTGAAGAAGGGGTAATAGATCAGTTCTATTCAGATTTATCAATATTAGACACGAATGCTAATCCATTAAATAACAAAACAATATATGTAAATGAACCTCTGCGCTATAAAGGAATAGTCTTTTATCAAACTGATTGGGGAATTGCTAATTTAACGATTAATGTTGATGATAAAAAGATTTTGGATATTCCCCTAAGCTTGGTTGATACTACATCTAATAATAGATTCTGGATCTCTAATTTGTCGCAATTAAATTACTTAGGAATAAAAGATGTTTTTCTAGTATTACAAGACTTAACTGGAAAAATCTCACTGTATGATACTAGTAAAAATATTGTTGCTGAGGTAGAAGTTGGCCAAATCTTCACTCTTAATGGCCATTCCATAAGAGTCATAGATATTGTTCCATCAACAGGACTACAAGTAAAATCAGATCCAGGTACTCTGCTTGTTTATCTTGGCTTCTTTATGTTAATGCTTAGTACATTATTGAGTTACGTTTCTTATTCTCAAGTATGGGCTGTTAAAGACACAAATAAACTTTGCGTAGCAGGGCAAACTAACAGAGCTGTTTTTATTTTTGAAAAGCATTTTGATGAAATGCTAGCCAATACAAAAAAAATCTTAGTTTCTTAGTTACTCGGTTTTAGTGAATATATCTACTAATTTTTACTTAAATCTATATTTAACATGAAACTTACATAGACTTTTTTGTCAACGTTTGTATTCATGGCCATATTTTATCTGAGTTTTCAATAATACTTGTGTTTTTAAGCTTTTTTCAAAGCAGAATTAATTACTTACTTTTAATATTCATTTCAAATAGAATTAATAAACATGTCGCGTACTATTGTAATAACTTCTGGAAAAGGGGGAGTAGGAAAAACAACAGCGACAGCTAATCTAGGTATGGCGTTAGCCCAGTTAGGTTATCAAGTAGCTCTGATCGATGCTGATATAGGTCTTCGCAATTTAGATTTGTTATTAGGTCTGGAAAATAGAGTTATTTACACCGCTCTTGAGGTATTATCTGGAGAATGCAGATTAGAGCAAGCTTTAATAAGAGATAAACGACAACCTGGTTTAGTTCTACTACCAGCAGCACAAAATCGCAACAAAGACTCAATCGATTCAGACCAGATGCAATATTTAGTTACATTAATGAACCAACAATACGATTACGTTTTAATAGATTGTCCAGCTGGTATTGAATCAGGTTTTCATAATGCAATTGCTCCTGCAGATGAAGCTATTGTTGTGACAACTCCCGAAATAGCTGCTGTGAGAGATGCAGATAGAGTTATAGGTCTTCTAGAAGCAAATAATGTAAAAAGGATAAGTCTTCTAGTTAATAGACTTCGTCCACAAATGGTCAAAGCCAACGATATGATGTCTGTTGCAGATGTAAAAGAAATATTAGCTATCCCCTTAGTAGGTGTCATTCCAGAGGATGAATGTGTTATCGTTTCAACTAATAGAGGTGAACCCTTAGTACTCGAAAACAAATTATCTCTCCCTGGTATTGCATTTGAACATACTGCCTGTAGGTTAGATGGTCAAGATGTTGAGTTTTTAGACTTGCAATTATATTCTAAAGGACCTTTAAGACGTTTACGTCGTTTTTTCCTTGGATCTTTTACAGCTTAAATAAACACTTAATCATAAATGTTGATGATCACAGAATTTTTTGAACGCTTGTTAATCAGCAATAGAGGCAGTCGTGATGATGTCAAAAGACGCCTCAAATTGGTTCTTGCTCATGACCGCTCTACTTTAAATGCTGCCACGTTGGAGAAAATGAGGGAGGAAATATTGGTGGTTGTTTCTAAATACGTGGAACTTGATACAGATAGTCTTGAATTTTCCATAAAAACTGACAGCAAAATGACAGCTTTAATTGCTAACTTACCAATAAGGAGAATACTTCATCCTAAAGACTTAATTTAGATTGCCTTGTTTTACTGTTAATTAAATATAATCAATAATACTTTACGCAGAAGTTTTTAGTGTATGTAACTGACTATTTTGGACTTCTACAATTATCCTTAAGGTATGTATTTGTTCTATGTGGAGTGGAAAATTTAATAAAAATCTACTATTGGTATCAGAAACCTACATACCTACTCTACCAGTTTGTTTCAGAAAAGACATTGCTTCAGAGCAATAAAGCTAAAACGGGAGGAAGATTAACTCCCATTTAGTTAATCTTCCTTTGTTGTCTTATTAAACTGAATAAATTCATACCTTGCGTGAATTTCTTGAGTTCTGGAAAAATTATCTAAATATATGCACTATGTAAGCTTATTCCTCGTCAGAAAGAGCACTTTTGTTATTAGAATAGATAAAACTTCCTGAGTTATCATTTAATACTGACTTTGCTAATGATATAGCTCTTTCTCTTTGAATTACTGCTTTGTTTACCCATGTTGCATGGCGTGATTTTGTTTTGCTGCTCGATGTGCGTTTTTTAGGTACAGCCATAATTTTTCTATGAATTGATTTTTTACTCTAATGTTTTCTCTTGTCTTATCAGTTAATATTATACATCTAAAGCAAATATTATAAAATAAAAGCGCAAAAAGGATATTGACTCCTTTTTACGCAAAAATCAGACCTAATTTCTATCTCGATCCTAAACGGCTAAGTTGTCTTAGAGCAATTCTAGCGATATTAAATCCTGCCCAAGAAAGTGCAGCCAATAAAGGGAAAAGAACTATTAGTAGTCGCATGTCCATGACATATTTCCTCTTGTAATCTTTCCTAAATATTATAGCTAATGAGTTATCATTATGTATTTAGAAAAAACAAATTGCTATCTTTCTACCTCTTTACTTAGAGATTCATTAATCTTTTTCACCAAGATTTAATTATTCGAGTTTATATGTAAACTAACTTAACATTGAGAAAAAAAATGACCACAATTCTTATTAATAAATAATGGCAGATCTTCCTTTCACTTTGGACCAACTAAGAATCTTAAAGGCTATAGCTTCTGAAGGAAGTTTTAAAAAAGCTGCTGAAAGTTTATATATTTCTCAACCAGCAGTAAGTTTACAAGTTCAAAATTTGGAAAGACAGTTAAGTGTGCCTATTTTTGATAGAGGTAACAGAAAAGCTGCATTTACAGAAGAAGGAAAAGTTTTACTTAGATATGGTAATCGAATACTATCATTGTGTGATGAAAGTTGTAGGGCAATAGAAGATCTTCGCTCTCTAAATGGAGGAACTTTAGTTATTGGAGCGAGTCAAACAACCGGGACATACTTGATGCCTAGATTGATAGGGTTATTTCGGCAGAAATATCCTCAAATTGCAGTCCAGCTCCAAGTACATTCAACAAGAAGAATTTCATGGAGTGTAGCTAATGGGCAAGTGAATTTGGCAATTATAGGTGGTAAAGTGCCCCCTGAGTTAAATAATGTACTACAAATCACTCCGTACGCTGAAGATGAGTTAGCTTTAATCTTGCCTAAATTGCATCCTTTTTCGAAACTTGAGTATATTCAAAAAGAAGATTTGTACCGTTTACGGTTTATAGCTCTTGATACTCAATCAACAATAAGAAAAGTAATAGACCAAGTTTTAAACCAAAATGGAATAGATAGCACACGATTCAAGATTGAAATGGAGTTAAACTCAGTTGAAGCTATAAAAAACGCAGTACAGTCAGGTCTAGGAGCTGCTTTTGTTTCAATCTCCGCAATAGCTAAAGAATTAGAACTTGGCATATTACATTGGGTAAAAATAGAAGATATTACTATAAGAAGAACTTTATCTATTGTTGTGAACCCTAACAGGTATCGTTCCAAAGCATCACAAGCTTTTAGTAAGGAGATCTTAACCCTCTTTGTGTCACCTTACAAGAACGATTCCTAATTAGCTTAGTCTTTGACTATTAAGCCTAATAAGCAATTTTGAACTGATTTTTTATCTGAAGTAAAAAGAAAAAAAAGCGTTGATAAGATTATTAAACGAAAGTATTTCTCTCTTACTTAATAATCTTATCAACGCTCTTTTTAAACCATTGGATAAACACTAAGCTTTTTATCTTTTTTTCCAGCTCTTTCGAAGCATACTTTACCTTCTATTAGAGCATACAGTGTGTTATCTTTGCCGATCCCTACATTATTCCCAGGTTTAAAAACAGTTCCATTTTGTCTAACTAGTATGTTTCCAGGTGTAACAAATTGTCCACCATACCTTTTAACTCCTAATCTTTTTGCATTGGAATCACGTCCGTTCTTAGTACTTCCTGCACCTTTTTTGTGAGCCATATTCTTTTGTTCCTCTTTTTAAATAGCCTTTCCAGATAATATAATTTTATCAACTAATACTCTAGTTAAATTATCTCTATGTCCTTGTTTTTTTCTTGTTTTTTTCTTTGGACGCATTTTGTAAACAGTCACCTTTTTACTTCTGATGTGTCCTAAAACTGTCGCCTCTACCTTTGCCTCTTCTAAACATGGTTTTCCAACGCTTATATTTCCATTTTCATTAACTAGTAAGACTCTAGTCAATGCTATCTTATCACCTGGATTAAGATCTAAACTATTAAAATCATAAAAACGCCCAGATTCTACCCAGAACTGACGTCCACTAGCTTCTATTATCGCATAATTCATAATTAACTCTTTCTGATTTTTATACAACAACACAAAAATAAATGTGGTTTTGGCATTGTGCTACCTTCCCAAGGGACGACTCCCTAAGTATTATCGCCGCTGTAACGTTTAACTACCGAGTTCGGGATGGATCGGAGTGGTTCCATTACGCTATAAACAC
>Ga0222717_10002053_pt1 | contig 15917 bp, 8 predicted proteins | sample C33_18DmetaG_FD_165053 | JGI IMG/M metagenome (GOLD analysis project Ga0222717, IMG submission 165053) | Estuarine water microbial communities from San Francisco Bay, California, United States - C33_18D | ecosystem: Environmental > Aquatic > Marine > Unclassified | place: USA: California...
CTAGAATCAGTTAAGTTAGATGCAAAGTTAGTTAATAAGTTAACAGCATTATTATCGCCTATATCTATACCTTGATAAGCTAAGCTAACAGAAGGATATGTGTATGAACTAGGTGATTGAAAAACACCACCTACATATACCATAAAATCACTAGTAGTAGCTACGTTAACAGTAGATGGAAAAGCAAAACCTTCAGTAACACCATTAATAGTATAAGTATTACCGTTAGTTACTGTAGGAGTGCTACTATAATCTTCTGCGGCTACAGCGGGGAAAGTTCTATTTAATCTATACCTAGCAGGAAGAGATATTGTTTTGACTATCAGCTCAGTAGCATTAGGGGCTACTATAAAAGTTATTGTTTGTCCTGCATTAGATAGAGAATAAGAACCTGTAGATTGTAAGATTCCTTCTTGAAATACAGTTACTTCACCTTTACTTTCTACACTACTAGGTAAATTGAAGGCTACTCTAAGAGCGCCTGTATTAGTAAAAGTAGTATCTGCAACAACTGAAAAAGCAGTTATAGGTGCGATGGCATCATCAGGGTAGGTAGCAGTAGTCATATCTTATCCATTTCTCATAGCTTGTCTAATAGGACCATTAGAAGCTAAGTCTCTCATTACAACATCAACAACAATTTTATCTGCATCGAGTCTAGGCTGTCCTTGTTGTTCTGCTTGTTTAGGTGATCCTTCATTAACAATATTAAATTGTACATTACCCATACCACCAGCACCAGTAGCATTCATTTGACCTAAGTTACCTGCTCCTATAGATTTAACTGCTGGTTTACGCATCACAAACTCACCAGGCTCTAACATGGCAGGTACACGGTCACGAAGTGCATTTACTTGTCCACCTTGTGCCATATGACGTACACCTACTAAACCACCAGTAGCCATAGGAGCTCCACCACCAAACATACCCATGATGCTTGACATAAAGCCTCCACCGCCACCAGCAGCACCGCCGCCTCCGCCAAACATTCCCATTATGCTTGACATAAAGCCTCCGCCACCTGCGGCTCCGCCTCCACCAAATAAGCTACCAAGACCAGATGTTACACTACTAAATATATTACCAAGTGATCCACCTAAACCTTTAAATGTATCTAAAGCTGTGCTACCAAAGTTACCAATACCTTCTTTCATACTACCAAAAACATTCATAGCTTTTTCTTTAAAGCCGTCAAAGAATCCCATACCTTTTTTCTCTACATCTTCTTTCATTTTTTCAGCAGGACTTGGTCCTCCTGCACTACCTGATGTAGTAAGTAAAGCGCCGTCTATAACTTTAGCATTATCAGCGCCTTTTTCTTCATTTAATCCTAATCCTGGAATAAGATTACCAACTAATCCTCTAAAGGCATCTTTAGCGGGTTCTATAAGAGTTTTTTGCAGTACAGTTTTACGTATATTTTCAAAAGTATCTGCAAATATATCACCCAAACCATCTTTAATAGATTTACCTTCTGCTATATTATCAAAGACCTTGTTAATGGCATTTCCGAGTCCATCATTGATATTTGTAATTAATGCTTCAACCATATCTTTTAATTTTGCTTCAGCTGTTAGTTGATATTCTAAGCGTTCTTTAGTAATTGCAAATAAATCTTTAGCTGCTTGTGCCTCCATGCCTGCTGCTTGCATCTTAGCTACGAAGTTTTGTTCAACCATCTCTCTCTCAAGACCTAAGCTTTCTAAGTTCTTTAGATAAGTTTCAACTTGTTTAACTGCCAATTTATCAAACTCTGCTAATTCTAAATTACGACCATCTTGTTTGAGTCTTTGTAGATCAAGTACACTATTATATTCAGCAAGCAGATCTTTTTGTCTTTCACCCATAATTGCTCTCTGACTTGCAAAATCAGCTTTTATGTCATCACCTTTTAAACTACCAACTTGACCTTCTTTTCCTATATTTACATCAAGTTGTTTTATCATATCTCTAATGCCTTGATCTAGTTTTCTATCAGTCTCAGTTTGGGTAGGCATCTCTGCGCCAGTTATTCTAGCTTCTTCAGCAAGAAGTGCCATCTTACTAGTTCTTTGATCTTTAAGTAGTACATATTGTTTTTTAAGTAGCTCTAATTCAAATTGACGTTGTTTTGTATCTGCATCATTCTTTTTAAGAGCTAATTGTTCTAAAGCTGTAAGATTCTGTTTATCTCTAGACATTTGAAGTATATCCTGTTTCATCTTCTCACGTACTAAGGCTTCTTCTTGTTCTACTATCTTCATTTGCTCTATAAATAGATCTCTTTCTTCTTGCAGTGCAGCACCTTGAGCTTTTAACTCTTCTGTTAACAATGCTTCTCTACGATCAAGAGCTTCCATAGCAGCATCTCGTTCTTTTTTAGCTAAATTAGCTTTGACTCCTGCACTAGCTAAGGCTGCTTTTAAGTTAACCTCTGCAAGCTTAACTTGTAAAGCTACAGTATCTCTTTGATTTAAAATAGATCTATCTAGTTTATTTTGTAGAGCAGCAGTCTCTTTAGCTGCATTAGCTTGAATACCTGCTTGTGCCCCTGCAGCAGAAGTACTTGCTGCAGCCATAGATAGATCACTTTGTTGCTGCGCTATTTTTTGATTCATTTTAAACATGTCTAAAGCAGTTGCTCTATCTTTAGCATTTATATCTGCTTTTTGTCTTGCCAAAGTTAAACTAGCTTTTTGAAATGTTAAATCTCTTTTTACAGTATTTTGAGAATTTTGTGTTTGTACAGCTTTAAGCTCACTTGCTCTAACCATAGCGTTAACTTTTGCTTGGGCTTTAAGAAGTTCTATTTGTTTATCTAGTTCACGAGTCTTGTCTTTTTGTGCAACTATTTCATTTCTTACAGCATTTACTAATTCTACTCCACTAAGTCTTGCCTGATCTATAAGAGCTTGCTTTTGTTGTTCTAATGCAGCTATTTTAGAATCAGCTTCTGCTTGTGAGAGTCTAATGTTACTAAGAGTAATTTGTCCCTCTAACTCACCTGCGTCTTTAATACGTGATATTTCTGCATCAATTGATGCAATTTTTAAATTTTTAAGTTCTGTAGTTTGCTCTATACTAGTAGCTATACCATCTTGTTCTTGAGAAATACGTTTATTATCTAAGTCTATTAGTTTTAACTGAGTCTTTAGATTATCTTCTATCTTTTTAATTTCTAATGCAGCAATTTCATCAACTTTAGTTATCTGATCATCTAACAAACCATTTTGAGTAGTTAGTTGTTTAACAACTTCTGTAGCACCCTTTATTTGAGCATCTATTAGAGAAATATTAGCCATAGGATTACCAGCTTTTAATACAGCGGCTTCTATTCTTGCACGCTGCTTAGCTCCCTCAATTTGAGCAATAACAGTATTATTAGTTTCTTTAAGAACTTCTAAGTCTAATTTTGTTTTCTCAGCGGCAGCTGTGATTCCGTCTTTAGCAACTTTTGCTTCAAGTTCTAATATCTTTTTTCTTTGAGCATTTAAAGCTTTTGCATCTTCTAAAGCTGCATACTGATTTAATAATTTTTGTACTTCTAAAGCTGCTTCTTGTCTTACAATAGCTTTAGAAGTTTCTAAAGCTGCTATATCAGCTTCCTGTTTACGTATTCTTAAACCATCAGCAGCTCTAATATTGTCTTGTTCTTGTGTAGCTAATCTTTGAGATTCTTCAATTTGTCTATCTAACAACGTTTGTTCTTGCATATTAGTTTCACGTTTAAGATCATACTGTGCTATAGCTGCGGCAGTACCTTTTAGTTGGTTTTCTTGAATAAAGTTTTGAAGTTCTATTTGCTTATCTACATTAGCAGAGTTTCTTGCAGTCTCTTCCATAATTGAGGCAGTTTCTCTTCTAACATTAGCAATCTGTTGTACTAATTCAAATAACGCATTTGATTGCTCTAGCATGCGTTGTGTATGAGCTGCAGCTTTTTCTGCCTCTGCATTTTGCATTTTTGCTAGTTCAAGTATATGCTCTTGTGCCTTAATAACTTGCTGTCTTGCACCATCCTGTAAAGCTAATTCAGCTTCTTTAACAGATAAATCAAGTTTTTCTTTTTGTAAATCAACTTGTGCCTGCAATTCTACTTTTTGTGCAGTTAAGCCTTTAATAGTATCTTCAATAGCAAAGTTTTCTGCTTTTATAGAATTTATTAATTGTGTATTATAGATATTAGCTTGATCTATTAATGCCTCTTTTTGCGCTTCTAACTCTGCTAGTTTATTCTGATTTTGTTGAGTCTCGACAGCACTATTTGCAGCAGCAAGTTGTCCAGCAAGTGCAAGATTTGCTTTTTCAGCATCTATTTTATCTTGTATAGCTGATAATTGTAATATAGTTAATTCACTTTGTCTTACAATCTCAGAATCAATATTTGCAATTCTTGTATCATTTAAGCTATTTTCAAGACCTAAAAGTTCTATTCTGTCGTCAAATTGTTGTTTTGCAGCAGCTATCTGTGCATTACCAATTTCTATAACTAGAAGTTCCTGTGCTGCAAGTTCTGTATTCTGTGCTTTTAACTCAGTTGTTAGTTCAGTACTGGCAAGCAGTGCATCTATATTTGTAGTATCCATACCAGGATCTTTTTGTACAGCTAAATCTTTTCTTGCCGCAATATCAGCTTTAGAAGCTGCAATCTCACTAATTAAGAATGCATTCTTAGCCTGAAGTAATTTATATTCATTTTGTCTGTTTTCTGCTGCAAGTCTAGCCGCAGTTGCAGCTGCCGTTTTTTGTAACTCTAATACTGCAATTTGTTTTTTATTTGTTTCAGTAGCTGCTGCAAGTTCTATTCGTGAATTATCAAGTTTTTTTACTTCTAATTCTAAAGCACTCATTACAAAATCTTTTTCTTCTGTGAGTCTTTTAACTGCTAAATCAGAAATTTCTTGTTCTATAGATAGTGCAGCAGCAGCTGCCTCAGATGCTACTTTAGCAGTTCTTTTACTTTCTTCTTCTTTTGCTTGTATTACTTGTCTCTCTTGTTCAAGACTCTTAAATTTTAAACTACTTTCAACAGCGGCGGCAGCTGCGCCAGCAATACGATTATCTGCAATAAAGTTTTGAAGTTTAATTTGATCTTCAGTAGCAGATCTAGCCGCACCAGCTTTTGCTGCTATAGCAGCACCTTCTGCTTGAGCAGTTAAAAGTTGATTCTCTATTGCAAGAATTTCTTGTCTTACTTTCTTTTCGTTAATGAGTTGATCTGTTAAGTCGTTAACAATATCAAGTGTTAGCTTTTCAATCTCTAAAGCATGCTCGGAAACTTTTAATGATTCATCACGAGATATTTTTTCCATAGCTAAGACTTTTAAATTATCTCTAGCTATGTCCTGTGTCATTTGAGTAATTCTTGCTTGATCACCTAATGCTAGTTTTTCATCTTCTAATGCTTTTAATTTTCTAGTATTGAGTTCGTCATTTATTCTTTTTTCTTCTTTAGCTTGACGAAGATTTTTTTCGGCTGTTTGACTCTGTATAAGAGCAACCATTTCTACACCATGAATTTCATCATCTAAAGCGTCTATTTTACTTTGTAATGTTTTACCCGCAGCCGCATCTATTGCTGTATTATTATTAAGTTGTACTTCTAATAGACTCTTTTCCCTTTCAAGCTGTGCCATAGTAGCAGATTGTTGCTCTGCAGTAACTAGATCTTGTGCTGCCTGTATTTCTGATAAGTTAGCTAATTTAGTATCATTTAAATCTATCTGCGCAGCTGCAATGGTGTCAATATCAGTAAGCTGATTACCAAGATTAGTTTTTTGTTGCTTAAGAACTGCAAGTCCTTTATTAAAGTTACCTGTTTGTGCGTTTTCTAAATCAGTTATTAAACCTCTAAGAATAGCGGCAGAGTCACCAGTTTGTCCTTGCAAAGGATCAACGCCTTTTAAAACTTTAGTTACATTAGATAAACGCCTTATTTCTGTAGCAAAAGTATCAACAAATTCTAAGTTTGCCGCAGCCAGTTGTGTCTGCCTGTCTAAATTAGCTTTATCAATTTTAGCTATAGCTTCACTGGCTTGAATAGATATCAGTTCCTGATTTACTCGTTGCTTATCTAAGTCTGCTTTACGAGTAATAGCAGCAGATTCATCTCTTATAGTTTGACGATCATTGTCTTGCTTAAGTTTTATTAAAGCAAGTTCTTGTACAAACTGATTATTTAATGCTGCAATTTCTATATCAATCTGTGACTGTCTAGCTTTGATTTCATTATTAGCATTAGTTCGTTTATCTTCTGCTATCTTAGCCTCTTCTCGTAAAATTTGTTTTTCTTCTTCGAATTTGTCTTTAGCGAGATTCTTTTCCATATCAATTAATACTTGTCTCTGAGCAAATTGTGTATTTGCTCCTTGTGCTACATCAGTATCTAATACGCTTTCTTGTAGATCTTTAGCTCTTTCTTTTGCCGCCAAAGCTGCTTCTGCGGCAAGTTTTCTCTCTAAATTAATAGCCTCTTGAGCTAAGATGTTTCCTTTATTATTTTCTTTATTTAAAGCCTGAGCATCTTTAAATCTATCTTTCTGTGCTTTGTTTTGTTCTTTTGCAAGATCAAGTATAACAGTATCATACTCTATTTGAGCAGTTCTACCCTCTGCAGCTTTTGCAACCTCAATTTGTTTTAGCGATTCTTTAGTAACTGCTCTTTGTATATCTCTTTGAGCAAATATTGTTTTTAATTGCTTATCTAGCTGTACAGTTTTCTTTTGTTCAGCCTCTACTTGTAGTAAGGTAGTACCAAGTAACTGTAAAGCTACACCTTGAGCAGCTTTTCTTCCTGCCATAGCAGCATCTCGTTGTTTTTTTCTATCTGCTGCAGCCTCTTCTCTCCCACGAACATCTGTTATTGATTCGCCTTCTTCTGCCATACCCGCTATTATAGTTCTATTATCGAAGGTTTTAAAAGCCTTTTCTTGATCAATTAGCATCTGGCGTTGATTTACTAATTTTTCAGTACTAGTTAGGGCAGCTTTTCCATTTGCGTCAATAGCACCAGAACTAAAAGCAACATCAGCAGCTTTCATTTGACTGCTAAAAGCTTCTTTTATACTTTTTAAAATAAACTCTTGTTGTTTTAATAACTTATTTTGTCTTTCTAATTCATTTGCCTGATCCTGCAGTTGTTTATATAAATCACTACCAACACCATTTACAACATCACCAAAAGCATTAAAAATTGCTGGCATCCCTGCGCCTGCTTCTGCTATAGTATTCATTTGATCAGCTACACCGCCTAATGCACTATCCATTTGATCACTAGTAGTAGCACCTGCAGCAAAATCAGCACTTAATCTTCTTAAAGTACCCTCTGCAGTTACGTAAGCAGACAGCATATCTTGTACTTCCTGAGTTTGATTGCTAAATACTGTTTCTCCTGTAGTGCTTTTTTTCAGTTCATTACCAAAAATCATCATTTTGTCATTTAAAGTTACTAAATCATTTTCTAATGATTTAATTACAGAGCCTATTTCTTGACCAGAATCTTCTGCTAAAGGAGTTATTAAACCAGCTGCTTGATCATTTTCTAATACTTTTTGTAATGATTGTCTTATTACTAACGCTTGTCTAAGTGCAGAAACCTGCGCTGTGTCTACTACTTCTTGTGCTAAAGCAAGTCTTAGTTTTTCTTCTTGCAGATTTATCATATTTTGATTTATCTCTAATTCTAACTTACCTGAACTAATACCCGCATCATTAAGTAGAGCTGAGTCCTGCTTTTGGCCTCCTACTCCAGTTAATCTAGCTTTATTTACTAGCTCTATAGCATCATATAAACCTTGATACATTGTTGCAAATTTATCTGGATCGTTTTTTTCTAATTCAGCCATTTCCTTAGCAATACCGCCAATACCACCTTCGCCACTTACATCTCTAGTATTCAGTGCGTTAATAAGTGCAACTGAATTTTTTACTTTGTCTAGCATCTTGGGTAGTAATTTTAAATCATCTATAGCTGCAGGATCTATAATTTGACCTACCTGCATATCTGTTGAGTTCAGTAAATCCCCTATTTCAAGGGGAGCACCTACAGCATCCATAGCTGCTTTTCTTTGTGCTGTCGCAAATTCTCCTGCACCTGCACTAGCAGCTGAACTCAGCCCGTCTCTCATTTTTATAATCTTTTTTTCAAGATTCTCTAAATCTGAATCATCAGCGCCTGCTCTTTTTAATAATTCATTAAGAGCTTTTGATCCGCCAGCGGCAGCAATAACCATAGCAGAAAAACCTTCGTTAACAACTCTCATCTCATCATTAATACCGGTAAGAAAGTCTTTAATCTCTGACAACACATCTACATCAAAAAAGGTACCTATCAATTGTGCAGCAGCCAAACCTGTAAATACTATATTTACAGCAGAACCTAGCAAAGAAAATGCAGCAGTTAGTCCTCTAACTGATGCTCCTAATAAATTTGAAACTCCTATATAGGCAACAGATGCTTTACCCGAAGCTTTAATAGCAGCAGTACCTGCTGCGATTCTTTTGTTAAGAAAATTTTGCCTTTTGGAACCTTTGTCTAACTGATCAGAATACTTTTGTAAAACTTTGTTATTTGCGTCAATAGCACTAACACTTTTTAGTGAACCATCTTTTTGAGCTTTTAAAGCTTGTGATAATTCTGCTGTTTTTTCAGCACTATTACCTGCAATTCTAGGATTAAATCCCGCTTTTGCTCCTAGTTCTTGTTTACGATCTTTATTAAAGCTGTTTGATAAAGCAGATTGTGCTTTAGCAAATTTTTCTGTATCAACAGCAGTATTTGCCATACCAGCACTTACAGCAGAGAGATCTAATAAAGCTTTTCTAGCGAATCCACCTAGTATTTGACCTGCTTTAGCAAATACTAATGCAAGTATACCGGCAAATACTATTAAAGTATTACCAAACTTATCATTGAAAAAATCTACAATAGGTATTAAAAATTTTAGTAAAACTTGACCAAACTGTATGCCTAATTCATTAATTTTTACAGATAGTTGTTCTAAAGATTTTTGAGCCGTATTACTTTGTACATCAATATCACCAAATTTTCTAGTACCCTCTTCGATAATAGCATTAAGAAAAGCTTGTCTTCTTTCAAAATCTGTTATTTCAGAGGTAGCTTTATTTAATGAGTTAGCGTATTTTTCAACAGCAGGATCTATTCGAACAAATATACCAAGTTCATCAAGAAGTTCTGGTTCCATTTTAGCTGCGCCACGAACAATTCTTTGCATAGCATCAGTAAGATTCCTACCAAGAGCTCTTGAGGCTCCCATAGCTACTTCAGTTAATTTTTCAATTTTATCTGCGCTAAAACTAGAAGACAAGGCTAGGTTGGCCGCATTTGCAGCCTCTTCTAGTGTTAATTGTCCTTGAGTTATTTCTTTAATACTTTCCAGAATTTTTGGACCTTGCTGACCTACAGCAGCAGCAAGTGTATTAGTACCTCTTATAATTTGATCAGCTTGGGCAGCCTTAGCTAGAGCAGTAAACGCAGCCTCTAAAGCAAATACAGTGGCAGCAGCACCTGCATAAGCACCAACTAAACCGCCCAATCCTTGAGATTGAGCGGCAAAAGAGCGTCCAGCACTAGCAGAAGCTTGACCCATACGAGTCTGGGAACGGCCTACACTTTCTGTATCATCTTTTACTTTTTTAGCGCCTTTACTAGAAAAGTTAGTTTGTATGGTATTTTTAATAGTTGCCAACAGCTATCCCCTTATACTTTTACTTACGTGACTTTGCTTGTTGGGCATAGTATTTTCCTAATAAAGATTCTGCTTCTTTTAATAGATTAAATACTGCACGTCTGTCATCAATTTCGTAGATATCCATGATAGTACCGAGACCGCTATAGTCTTTTCCTAACCAAGTACCATTCATACCTTCCCACATGTCAGGAAGAGCATTAAGAACAGTTAGAGCTTGTTGACACTCTAGAGATAGGTTGGAGCCGTCTTGAGGTAAATCTTCCTCTTTTGGTTCCCAACCCATCTGTTCGCACATCAATAGATATTGATCTGCTGTCATACCTCCACCCCCAAAAGAACTTTGGAGGTAGTCAGTTAGTTTTTTGTGTCAGTTTCGCCTTTTTTAACGGAAAACTGCTCAAAGTCATTCATAGTATCTGTTACAAATTGATCGAAAATTGTTGAATTTTTCAAAAGTTCAATTGCATCTTCCATAGAATACTCTACTTCTTCACTGGCGTCCATTGCTGAAATGTCAACAGGTAAAAGAACCGGTAAATGTTTTACCTTGAGTCCTTTCCAGCCTGCAACAGCTTTTTCTGCGTATGCTTCAAGAAATTTTTCATTGTCAACTTCTTCTTCACGTTGACGAGTACGTTTGTTAAACTTATAGGTAAGCGCTTTGTTACGTACTTTCATAAGATCTTCGCGTGTAAGATAACGAAGATGAATTTCAAAACCTTCAATATCTGGAAACTCAACCCAAGTTGCAGTTTCTTTGGCGATTAAACCTTTAATTTTACTCATAATTTTTTCCCCTCTAGGATAATAAACGAACACCCACTACATATCTGCTTGTCTTTGGTGAGGGGGAACCTAGACTCGCAAGTAATGGGTGTTCTTCTGGTTAATAATGTGGTGTTCCCCCTCAGAAACACATTAATTTTTTAGTTAGCCTTTGATAGCTACAATTTCAACTTCTCCGCCATCGCCTTTATTAGCATCAAGTTCTTGTGCTAAGAAATCGACACTCATAGAGATAACATCTTCAGTTTGGATTGCTGGGAAACTAAACTGACATGCATTCATTTGGAAAGCAACGTATGGAGCAGTAGTTCCGCCAATAATAACATTAGCGTTAGATGTTTGGGCAGAGTTAGTACGAGCATCTTCACTAATATTACGTAAGAAGCCAGCAGATTCTAAATCTCCACTACGTAGATACATAGTAGTAGAACCGCTTACAGCTCTAGTTCCTGAGAACTGACCAATTGGCTCATTAAGTGCAGAGATCTGCTCTGGAGTGAGATATGTAATATTGTTATTATACTCGAAGTTCATAGAAGTTACTGGGAAAGTAAACTTTTCATCAGCTGCTGATGCAGTTGCTTTATGATGGAACTCAATAGCACTCAAACGATTCTTAATAAATGAGTTAGTAGTTACTGTACCGGCAACATTCATAGTATTAAATGGGTGATACGAAGATGCAGCACTAAGTGCATGAGCATTAGAGTTACCCACAACAGCTGTACCACCAGCATTTTTAATACCACCAAAGGTTGCAACAGCAATATCTCTAGGAGCGCCGGTAAGTTCTTTCATAACAGTACCGAATCCGCTCCAAGTAACAGTAGCGATGTCTTCGATGCCTGCATCAACAGATGCTGAATTAACAGTAGCTTTGTCTACCTGATAAATAACATTATCAAGTTTAAAGTACATAAAGTATTCTGGAGCAACAGCCCAATTAGAGGTTGAAGCGTGAATACGAGTTCCAGCAGCAATAGTATTAGTTTTAAGAGTACCACCAGTTTGCCAAATAGATTGCTCTGCTACACGAGTAGCAGCTACTTGCGATTTTGTAGCAGCAAGAGTACTTGAAGTAAGAGCTTGCCACATATACCAATCTGCAAGAGGCTTTGTATTACCTGATTCATTAGTTTTTGCGACAGTGCCATTAGCAGCACCAGTAGTTTCTACGCCTGTTGGACGCATGTATACCTGAATATTCCAATCAACAGGGTTGATTGCGGTATTAAATCTTTGTTGTGAACGATCAGGGCTAAGACCTGATTCGAGGGAAGTGATGTCTTGAGTAGCTGATGTAGAAGTAGCAGCAAAACCAGCCAATACCTCAAGTTTCCAGGTGTTAGCTGGAGTCATCGCAACAGCAACTGAGGCAGAACCACTAGTGGTACCAAGTATGTCAACTGTTGAAAAGAACACTTCAGAATTTCTCTGTAAATTGAGAGATGCCATGTTATTTCTCCTTAATTTTCTAGCCTATAGGCTGTGTTTAGATTAACCTCTGCTATTCCGTAAGGAGCAGCTAATCCTTCATCTGTGGTTATACTGTCTATTGTTATATCAAGTATACCTTTATCTGGATTTTCCCCTAGTTGGTGATAAATAACAAATTCAATGTCTTGAACTATATCATCTGCGAGGCTTTGGGAATTATCTTGTCCATATATGTATGCTCTTATAGTAACGTCTAATGTGGCTACCGTCAAATTTTTTGAATTAAAATCTCTATTTTCGGTTCCAGCGGATAGATAAAGTGATGGAAAATCATTTACCTCATCAAGAAATCTAAGACCTCTTTTAGCGTTATTAAATATATTAGTATTATAAGTATAGTTAGTACCAGCCACAGCTTGACCATCAATCTCTTTTAGTTTATCAACTAAAAGTGCTACCATTTCTTTTCTTCTAGATGCCATTAGTTAGACCTTACTATATTAAATTTTTGTGTAAATAGTTGCTGAACTACTTGTCTAATGCCTATAATAGCTTGACCATCAGGAATATAACCATATTGCTCTAAACTTCTATAGTGAGGAGCAAGTGTGTATCTTATTCTGCTTGTTTTATAGTTTGGAAATACATTGATACTATCAATATAAGTTCCTGTTCTATTTTTTAATAAAGGAGGGTCAGCTTCTCCAGTAGTAGCCATAGTTTGTTGTAATCGCGCCCTAACTAAGGCTGTTAGTTGTATAGCAGAGATAAAAGTATTAGCATTTCTTTTATCTTCTCGTTCTTTTTTTAAATTTTTGCTACCTACAGCTAACTCGTTTGTAGGAACTAAGAGTGTATGACTTTTAACACCTTTACCTGCTCCTGTTTTTGCTTTACCTTTTCTAAGACTAGCAAATGATTTAGAAAAACTTTCATTTTCTAGATCATCTAAATTGTATATAAAATCACCTGTCTCTTTTAGTGCATCACGTATATAACTAGCTTTTAAAGCTAAACGAACCTCAATATCTTTACCAGTAGATGTACCTTCTAACCTTACAAAAAACGGAGGATTAGTAAATTTACTTTTAGGAGTTATTATATTTAAAGCCCTTGCCTCAGAGCTGCTTTTACCGTTTATCAATTGAAATATTTGTAAAGTTTTACCTTTTTCATAAAACTCATTAAAATCCGATGTCTTTTTTAGCTTGCTAAATAATAGTTTACCGCTGTTAACATTCAACTTCTTAACATATGCAGCATTAAAATTTCCGCCTTTAAGCATTTTAGACTTATCAAATTGACCAAGTAATTCACTACTAGGGGTTATTCCACCTATGGTGGTGTCATTTTTAAAACTTTTAGAATCAATAGGTGAATCCATATCACGAGCTGTTTGTTTTACCTTACCTTCTGCTTGATCTATAGAACCATTACCCTGATCAACATTTGCACTAGCTATTAGTTCTGCCATAAAACTGTTACTTAAGTCGAAGTCAGGAATAAGACGTTTACTACCTCCTCTAGCTATACCACCTTGTTTAGCAGCAAATTGTTGCTCTAAAACTTCAATAAGATTCTTTTTTTCAACACCTTGTTTATCTTTCATTAGCACAAGCTGTCTAAAATTTGCAAGTATTTTAGGATCACTAGTTCTAGTCTGAAAAGCTACAACCACATTTCGTTGTCCTCTTGGTAGAGGAGATCTAGGAGCCATTACTCAATAATCCTATATAGATCTAATATACGTTTGATATGTGGAGGAAAACTTGCAGCTAGTGGGTATTTTTCACCACGCTCACCTTCAAGAGAGAATCCTTTCTTCTCTTGATCTTGTTTATAAATTAACTTAACAGTATCTAGCACTGCCATTTTAATATCTGATGGTACATCAGCAGTTTCATAGCCGCCACGATACTCAACTCTAACTCCAGAAGGAAAAGGAGCAAAAGAAGGAGGACCACTTAATGTCATAGCAGGATAAGAACTACGCACTACCGGATAAGTTCCTCTAGTAGATAAATTACCAGTATCTTTTGTAATCTCTCCCATATCTTTATTAAATGTATACTGACTAGAAGCATTATGATCATCTGTTGCTTGGGTAGTTTTATTAGCACCATCAAAATGAAATAAACTTATAGTATCATTATCAGGAGCAAGTCTTTGATTAGAAGGGGTAAAAGCAGCTTTATACCTTGCACTATCAGATATTCTTAGTTCATCCATATAACCTACAAGATTTTCTCCTATTAATACATTACTAGTAAAACTATTATTACTAGCAGCAAAACTAACATTTTGTATTAAATTACCATTTCTAAATAGTCTCATTTTCTGTGCTTGATTATCAAAAGAAGCTGCTACATGCATAAATTCTCTAGGAGCATAATTAGAAGTAGTTCTACCTGCTTCAGGCTCTCCTAATGCTGTAATACTCGATCCACCTCTTCTCGAAGTAATAGATAGTGCATTAGCTGAGGCAAATTTAAACTCTAAATAATTAGTGGAATCATCATATATAGTAAATATATTATTAGCACCTATACTAGTAGTATCTTGTCTAATATATGCTTCTATAGTAAAATCACCATCCTCGAATTGAAAACTATCAGGAACTGTTGTAGCCTCTAAATTATCTGTTGCTGCAACAAACTGCACAGAAGACTTACCAAAACGTTTTACTCTAGTATTAATATGAGCTTGACCATTAAACGATACAGATAATGATTCTCCTTCTGTAGATAGCGGTCTACCTATAGATGTAGGATCTTTAAGTACTATATCATCATTACCGTCATATTCAGAAACTAAATACACATTACTTAAGGGTAGTCTAGAAGTCATAACAGAAGTTTTACCTCCATCAAAGATTTCTACATAATCATTAGCTAATATTTCTTGACCTATATAGTGCTCTACCATACCAGTAGCATAAGTAATAGCATTTGTTATACGAGTATCTTGTGTATCGCTAGATATAGATAAGTAATTTTTAACGTCAGCTAAAGTGACAAACGGATACTTACCTAGATTTTGTTGTAGTCTGTCTACCATAATGTGTCCTTTCTAGTATTAAACTAGTTATATTTTTTTAACAGGTGCTACAACAACTTTCTTAGCAGGAGCAGCTGATACTTTCGTTTTCTTTGTTTCTTCTAAAGGTTTAGGCATCCCTAATATAGAAGCTGGGAGAGGTATTCCTTCATCCCATTTAGCAGCTAGTTGTTGGGCTTCATAGTTACCCCAACCATGTCTGTGAAGCCATGTTACAACTTCTTCTTTTGTGTTAATATAATCTGGAATTATAGATATATCCATTTTCTTACCTCTTTAAACATAGAAGGGGAGGCTGACCGCCTCCCCCAATTTTCGTATAACAATGTTAAGTTAAACTTAGTTATTGACGTTACATGCGTAAGAATACTTAGTAGTATCCAGAGCAGCAGAAGCGTTAGTAGTAAGCGCTTTGAAGTCAAAACGAGTTGACATATACATAGCAGTTACCTGCTGACGTGGTTCATACTCAGATTCAATCTCAATACCGCGACGTTCTGCAATCATAAAGCCTGGCTTATAGATGAGACAACCCTGATGACTACCTACGGCACCTTTAGTATCCATAAACTCAGAGATAGCAACTGGAATACCGTATACAGCACCAACCGAACCTGTGAGATATGTAGCATTAGCACCAAAGTTATCAACAGTTCTGAAATCACTATTAGATACCAGAGCGTTATAACCTTCAATCGAAGTAACAAATACAAGATCGTTACCTAATTGTAGACCATACTTACCTAATACTGAGCGAGCAGCAGCAATATTAGCAGGAGTAATATCAGCGTTAAGACCATTAGCAGCAGCAGCAAGACCTGCAGAAGCGGCTTGAGTAACAACACCAGTAATTACAGAAGGATTAGATCCACCACGAGTAATTGCAGCAGCAGGATTGGCATTAAAGCCAGCAACAGCACCGGAACCACGAAGGATAGATTTATCAAT
>Ga0222717_10002054_pt1 | contig 15916 bp, 13 predicted proteins | sample C33_18DmetaG_FD_165053 | JGI IMG/M metagenome (GOLD analysis project Ga0222717, IMG submission 165053) | Estuarine water microbial communities from San Francisco Bay, California, United States - C33_18D | ecosystem: Environmental > Aquatic > Marine > Unclassified | place: USA: California...
AGAGATGGATGGCTACAGTCTGTCAAAGCTTGGTGTTGAGTTTTGGTTTTGCTAACTCAATGGCTGACATGTTGTTAGCCATTCTCAACACCAAGCTTGCTCAAAATGTATGAGATATGCGGGCTAGAAATGATGTTCTTTGGATTTCTTGCGAGTCTTGAACGTTTTTTCAAGCTCAGCCTCGACACTTTCTTTACGTTCTTCGTCGAAGCTCTTGAGTCTGTCCACGTTCCGAAATACAGACGCCCCGGCATCGAACTGGTCTCCATCTTGTGAAAAGATTGGAGAATGGTTCGAGTCCCTTCTCTTTCTAGTCTTCATGGAGATCGTTTGCTTCTCGCCTTTGCGTAGAACGACAAGATTTACCTTGCTGCCTTCTACTCCCGCTGCTTGCACGAGATCGACAAGATCGCTGACTTCAGTTAGGGCGATGCCATCAGCTTCTAGAAGAATGTCGTGATTCTCGATACCTGCCTCCTTGGCCGGCGTGTCGTTGAAGACATCGTTGATGGCGACGCCGTATTCGATTCCTAACTGATGTCGAAGGGCGCCATCGATCGGACGACACTCCACACCGATCATGTGCTTCTTGTTCGGAGAAGCATAAGCTTCCGCATAGCTGCGTGCGCTAGCCTCGGAATCTATCCCGGCGTGCTTTAGACCTTTCGCGATCTGTGGCCTGAGTTTCTCAAAGCCGACATGACGCTTATGACCGAACGGGTCGACATTGAGAGCTGAGATTGAAGGGAGTTTATCGATCTCAATGTCTAGGGCTCCAACCTTGGGAACTACAATAAAGGGCTTGTGTCGTCAGTCCTCTGTCTTCCTTAACATGTCTAAGACACTTTCAGGCAGATTACCGTTTTCGATCAATTCGGCGACCGCTTCAGGATTGCGATCAAAGGTGACGATGACGATCTCCTTTTCTTCATCTCCATTGGAGGATCGAATAATGATCTTGCTTTGTTTTTTTGGTGACCGATTTCTTTTCTGATTTCTCCTGCCAGTCCTGCTGGCTGGGGCGCCTACAAGGCCTGATCAATGATATCGTAGACGCGTTTGACCATGTCTTTGCTCTCTTCAAGCAGGCCCGCTGAGAGTAGAGCGTTGTCAAAGATCTGTGCCGTGACGAGTTCCGCGAGTTCAGGCTTGGCGGAGTAGGCGGCTGCTAGTTTCTTGACCACCTCGTGACGAGGATTGAGCTCCAAGATAACTTTTGTGACGCCGACGTCCTGATTCATCTGCTTCATCATCTGACGCACTTGCGCGTTCATGCCGTCGTCAGGCGTAAGCGCTATGGCGGGGCTGTCCACGAGTCGCTCGCCCATGCGGACTTCTTTAACGCGATCTCCTAACTGGTTCTTGATGGAATCACAGAGGGAAGTGCTGGTGGCTTCATCGAGGGCCTCGCCCTCTGGCGTGGCGGCATCGTCGAGGCTGATGTCATCACGATCGATGGAAACAAGGTCTTTCTCCTCGAATTTGGCGAGGGCATTCACCACGTAGTCATCGATGGCATCATAGAAGAAGATGACTTCAAGGCCGCGTGCGGTGAAGGCTTCGAGATATGGACCTGCTTCGATCGACTCTCTGCTTGGGCCAATGATGTAGTAGATCTGTTTCTGGTCGTCTTTAGCCCTGTCAATGTAGCCTTGAAGTCCTGTGAGCTTGCCAGGCTCGGTGAAGGTAGACTCAAAGCGCAGGAGCTTGGCCAGTGCATCGCGGTGATCGAAATCCATGGCGATGCCTTCTTTGATGAAGCGATTGAACTTGGAGTAGAACTCGTCATACTTGGCTTCGTCTGATTTGGCTTCACCTTCAAGCGACTTGAGAAAGCGCTTGGTGATGAGGCGATTTATCTTTTGGACGAGGGCACTGTCTTGCATGCTCTCGCGGGAGATATTTAGAGGTAGATCGGCACTATCAATGACTCCTTTAAGGAACCGTAGCCATTCAGGGAGTAGACCTTTAGGTTGCTCGGCAATGAGGACTTTCTTGCAGTAGAGCGAAACACCTGGATCGACCGGTCCAGAGAGCATCTTCTCGGGATTCTCTTTTGGTGTGAAGACGAGGGCATTGATGGAAAGAGGAGCATCTGCGCTGAAGTGCATGCGGAAGGCTGGCTCGTCATGCGCGTGGGCAATGAACTTGTAGAACTCGGTGTAATCTTCGTCGCTCACCTCACTCTTGTTCTTCAGCCAGACAGCCTCGATCTTGTTCACCCGCTCGCCATTCAGGTTCACGGGAAAGGGGACAAAGCTGCTGTAAGTCTCTAGGATGCTTTTGATCCGATAGTCTTTCGCAAATTCCTCGAATTCCTTCTTCAGCTGAACGACGATCTTGCAACCACGACGCTGGCCAGGAGCTTCTTCGATTTCATAGCCCGTCTTGCCATCGCTCGTCCAGCAGAGGTGTTCGCCCGCCTCGGGCTGCCAGGAACGTGAGTAGACCTTCACATCTTCCGCCACCATGAATGCGCTGTAGAAGCCAACACCAAACTGGCCAATCAGGTTGGACTCCTTCTGTTCGGACTCCGACATGGCCCGGAGAAACTGTTTGGAACCCGAATGAGCGATCGTGCCGATGTTCTGGACGATCTCATCTCGGGTCATGCCGATGCCGTAGTCGGCGATGGTGAAGGTATTTGCCGTATCATCGGTGGTGATGTTGATCTCAAGAGGAAGATCACTATCGAAGAAATTCTTCTCTGTAAGCTGGAGGCGCCGCATCTTCTCAAGAGCATCTGAGGCATTGGAAACAAGCTCTCGGACGAAGATATCTTTGTCTGTGTAGAGCGAGTTGATGACGATGTCGAGGAGCTGCTGCACCTCGGCCTGGAACGCGTAGCTGGTAGACTGGTCTGACATTAGAATAGAGATTGTATAGGGTCGGGCGGGCAAGGTAGCCGCATCAATTCAGTTGTCAAAGTGCCCTACTCTTTCCAAGTTCGACAGATATGTTGGCCATCCTCTCTCCTGCCAAGACACTGGATTACAGCTCGCAGCAGCTGGTTTCTCGCAAGACGAAGTGTGAGTTCCTTAAGGACTCCGAAGAGCTCATTGAGGAGCTGCGTCAGCTGTCCTCTATGAGATTGGGTAAGCTCATGAGGATTAGTGAGAAGCTTGCGGACCTAAATCGAGATCGGTTTCAAGCGTGGAAGTTGCCCTTCCCACGGGGAGAGGCCAAGCAGGCGTTACTTGCTTTCAAAGGTGATGTTTACCAGGGCTTCGAATTGGAGCGCTTCACGGAGGCGGATTGGGCGTTTGCCCAAGATCATTTGCGGATTCTCTCTGGCCTCTATGGTTTGCTACGGCCTTTGGATCAAATGTTGCCCTACCGCCTGGAAATGGGGACCAAGTTGAAAACAAGGCGGGGCAAGGATCTGTATGAATTCTGGGGAATGCAACTTACCGAGTCCCTAAACAAGGCATTGAAGCGGCAGGGAGATGATATTCTGGTCAATTTGGCTTCAAACGAATACTATGGAGCAGTGCAGAAAGAGGCTCTGAAGGCCCAAGTGGTCACGCCTGTATTTAAGGACGTGAAGAATGGTAAGCTCAGGTTTATCAGCTTCTATGCGAAGTTAGCGCGCGGGTTGATGGCAGACTTCATCATCCGAAACGCAATTGAGGAGGTTGAGGATCTCAAAGGGTTTGCTGTCGACGGCTATGCCTTCGATGCCAGCCTCTCAGACGATGATACTCTGCTCTTTACCAGAGGAGAGCGCTAGCTCAGAGGTTCCAACTCAGCTGGTAGCTTTTGGAAGATTCAGGTTCAATGCTTTATGGTATTTCTTGATTTTCAAATTTATTCTGGCTAATTGATTAACAATGCTTAAGAGACGGTTTCCTTCTGGCTTTCTTAAACAAGAGCCGAGGGACTTTTTTCTGTGTCCACATAAAGTCACTCATTCCAGACATCGCCAAAGCCCAGACCACCATGTTCCGCATCGCGGGGGATCGGGTTTAGCCGGCCTGAATTGCTTTCGGGCGTAATTGATGCCGTGGTCGGGTCGCACGGCATCGATGTTAGCACAGCAGCGGGTGGAGACTCGTTAGACACGGAACTGACACCGGCGAACGTTGCGTATTACGTGGAGATCATCGAAGGGACTAATGCGGGGCACCGGTTCGATATGGCCTCGGTGGACGGAAGTACGGTTGTTCTAGCAACAGACACAGACATCTACCAGGGCCCTCCATACAACACCTATGTGACTTCGGTGGGTGTGCCAGCTACCTTGGTTGGGGATCGCTTTATTCTCCGGCGGCACCATTCTCTCGATGATTATTTTCCGCCTGACACGAATACCTTCATCCCGCAGGCGCACACCTTCGTTCCAGGTCACCTAGCGGATCGAGTGTATCTGTATGAAAGTGATTGGGTGCCGTATTGGATTTATGACAATAGTTCGGGCACGGTTCCTTTCTGGGACGAAGACGGAGATGCGGTCTTCCTGGATGCAGGGAGTATGGCGATTCCTCCTGGTGGTGGTATCTTTCTCGTGCCGCAGGAGACCACGGTGACGTTAGTCGGACTGGGTATTGTCCGAAAGAATCCGTTCGCCATGCCACTTCCCCAAGGGTGGTCCCTTCAAGCAAGCCCATTTCCGATGGATCAGAGTCCTGCCGAGCGTTTCATGAACCACGAAACGTTTGATGGGGGCGACGATCCGGCAACCTCGGACACGGTGTGTTTCTGGTTAGGGAACCAAGATACCTATCTACCAGAATTTCGATGCGCCTTCCTCTATGATCCGATGAGCACGGAGACGCCGCGTTGGCTCTATGCGGACGACGAGTTCCTGACGGCACGTGACTTTGAAACAGAGATATCTTTCCCCGAGATCAAAGCTGCTTCTACTACCGTTATAGTGCGCCGAAGCCTGGGTATGTCATTCCGCTCCCATGGTGCGTCGGGCTGATTGGTGAATAATTGACCACTCATATGATCATGAAGATGAATCAATCACTTTGGAGTCTCTCTATCCTGCTACTCTTCGCAAATCCTGCCTCAGTGGCGAAAGTCTTTTGGCAGAGTATTCCATACAGTATCCATTTGATGTCGGATGATCAGGCATTCGATGCCTCTGTATCTTTTGAGATCGGTACCTTCGCGCCGGGATTTGTTCCAAGGCTTTCTAATCGATCCCAGTGGGCATCCAAATGGACCGTTATCGATCGGACGACTTATAATTCCGACACGAAGCTCTTTGCTAGTATGGTGCAGTTCGATTCGAATGAAGTGCCCTTCGTTGCAAGGCGTCGTGCTTATATGTGGGGTAGCACGGGTGGAGTCGAACCGGAATGGGTCCTTGCGACGAGCGGTGATTGGCTTTGGCCCGAGGCATCGATTGGTCTGCCGACTGTCTAGAATATCGCTTCGGCCTCGATCGTCGTGACTGGGCAGATCAACAACTCAGGTTCGCCATTTCTCATTAAAACAGCGTCGTCAGGTGGTGCCGCTGGGACGGCCCTGAACCCGGAGCAGTGGCTGAATAAACACTTTGAACCAGTGGAACTCACTGGTGATTTGATCACAGATCTCGGTGCGGATCCGGACGGCGATGGTCGCGATAACTTGATGGAAGTGGCTGTGGGATCAGATCCGAACGTGCCTCAGGTCGAGTGGGACGAGCTTTACACTGTCACTTTTGAAGAAGTGTCAGGGTTCTATTATCTCAAGCTCACAGTGAACAAACAGGCCGTGCAGCAGGTCTCGTATCGAGTTTAAGTGTCCGGAGATTTGACGAATTGGATGAGTGGCCCTGACGCGACAGCAACGTTGATTGACGATGTGTCGACTCTCAGCGTGCGCGATCTTGTGGCCTTCGAGGCGGGTGTCGCTCGCTTTAGCCGTCTGACGGTTGAGTATTAGTCGGCCTTTTACTTCACGAGGATCTTTCTCAACTCAAAGAGGATTCTGCCGATCAATCGGATGTCTTTTTTGACGATTGGTCCTGTGAGAGGGCTTCCCCATCTCTGCTAGAGGTGCATCGGGGACCGCTTACGCGGGTTCGCTGGATGAGCTCCTATCGCGAAACGCCTGCTGAGCTGCGAGAGCGATTTCTGTGGCGCGGAGTCCATCGTTGACCGTGACTTCGGCGGGCTTGCCTTTACGAATACATTGCACAAAGGCCGCAAGTTCGGCGATGTAGGCTTGTTCAAAGCGCTCAAGGAAGCCTTGGCTGCAGAGCTTTCGCACGCCGTGTGCGTCAAGTATTTCGACAAGGTTACGCTGAGGAGTCATGCCGACTCGTAGCGTGGCTTTCGTACCGATGATCTCGGTTTCAACTTGGTAGCCGTGGGGTGCCGTGCGGCCTGCTAACAGAAATACCATGGTTTCATTTTTGAATTGCATGAACGCGGCGACATTGTCTCCGTCGTCATGGGCGGCAAATTCTGGATGAGCATAGCATCCGCCCGCAGCGGTGATCATTCGGGGTTCGCTTTGCAGTACCCAGCGTGCGAGGTCGATGTCATGAACGGCCATGTCGAGAAATTGACCAGCACTGTGGGGTAGGTAGGCAAGTGCGCCGTCGATGCATGTTTCCGGGTCGACGCTATAGCTTCTAAAGAGAATGGGCCGACCAATGTCTCCGGCATCAAGTCGGGTTTTGACCTCCAAGTAGGATGGATCGTAGCGGCGCATGAAGCCAACCATAATGGTGAGATCGGGATGGGCGCTGACCTGCTGAACCACGTTCTGGCATTCCTCGCCCGTGATCCCCAGGGGTTTCTCCGTGAAGACATGGAGCCCGGCCTCTGCGGCTTGAAGCAATTGAGCGCAGTGGAGGGCAGATGGGGAGGTGAGCACGACTGCATCTAAGCACTCCGTGTTCAGCATCTCCGTGTAGTCGGCGTAGCCTGAGGCATTGGGGAAGTGATTTTTGGCCGAGGCCAACTCATCAGGAACCACGCTGCACACGGCAGCGAGTTCGGTGTGTGGGAGGTGTTTGGCAACCGTCTCAGCGTGGAAACGTCCGAGACGGCCTAGCCCGACGGCACCGATCCTGAGCGGGGATGTCATGGCGAGAGTCTTCTCAGTTGGAAGGAAGTTCGTCAACTGACGACCTCGCTTGATCTCAGGAATGAGGCTGTTCAGAATGAGGCATGCACTCTTTTTCCGTGGTGGTTCTGATCTCGATTCTGGCAGCCCAAGGGGGGGGCGCGAAACCTAATATCATTTTTATCATGGCGGATGATATGGGCTATGCGGATGCGGGATGTTACGGTGGGAAACATATCCAAACTCCTAACATCGATCGTATGGCGATTGAAGGGATACGATTTACGCAGTGTTATTCAGGAGCACCGGTATGTGCGCCGGCGCGATCTGTTTTACTGACGGGATTGCACACGGGGCACACGCGTGTCCGAGGTAACTTTGGGAAAGGTGGTGTAATCGGGCTTGGTGGCGGTGAAGGGAGGGTACCATTGGAGGTAGAGGACGTGACAGTGGCAGAGGTTCTGAAGACGGCTGGTTATGTTACTGGGATCACGGGTAAGTGGGGGCTAGGAGAACCTGAGACGAGCGGAACGCCTAACAAGCAAGGGTTTGATGAGTGGTTTGGTTACCTCAACCAACGAAAGGCCCATTCCTATTACCCTGAGTTTATCTGGTTGAATGAAGCAAAGTTTGATCTGCCCGGAAATGACGATGGGCAGAGGCAGCAGTACACGCACGATTTGTTTACTGGCTTTGCTCTAAACTTTATCCGACGGAACCAGGAGAAGCCTTTCTTCCTTTACGTGCCTTACGCTGTGCCTCATACGAAGTTTGAAGTGCCAGATTTGGGCCCCTACACGGACAAGGATTGGAATGAAGATGAGAAGGTCTATGCTACGATGATCACGCGAATGGACCGTGATGTAGGGAAGATGCTATCGCTACTCAAAGAGTGTGGTATCGATGAAAACACGGTGGTCTTCTTCTGTTCTGACAATGGTGCGGCCAATCGCTACGATCATTTGTTTAAAAGTTCCGGTGTACTACGGGGGAGGAAACGCGACATGATGGAAGGAGGGATTCGGACGCCGATGGTGGTTCGATGGCCTGGAGAGATTGCTGCTGGTCGCGAGAATGATAGTCCTTGGAGCTTTGCCGATTTCCTGGTGACGGCAGCGGATCTTGCAGGGGCGGAGGTGTCTGGTCCAACGGATGGGGTGAGTGTGGTGCCCACTTTGAAAGGACAATCGCAGCTGGAACTACGAGACCGCATGCTCTACTGGGAGTTCTTTGAGAATGGATTCAAGCAGGCGGCTCGGAGAGGGGAATGGAAAGTGATCCGATCAGCGCCAGGAGCGGCTCTTGAACTGTATCATTTGGGTGAGGATCCAGGTGAAGGCAGGGACCTTGCGAAGGAGCATCCAGATGTGATTCAAGACTTTCAACGTGATCTTGCCGTTGCTCGTCGGCCTTCGAAGGAATGGCCGAGTCCGGTAGACGACTAATTTGCGTGACGAGATCGCGGGCCCGTGTAAAGGGTCGCTTCTCATGCTGATGACAGAGCCGTACAGAAAGATCCCGATCACCCAGCTTTCGCGTGCGGAGCTTGAGGCTGTCCTGGTGGAGTGGGGCGAGCGCCCTTTCCGCGTGAAGCAGATTCTAAAGTGGGTGTATGAGAAGAGAATAGAATCATTTGAGGAAATGACGGATCTTGGCCCATCATTGCGCGAGGCTTTGGCTGCGAATTACTCGCTTGGTGAGATGGAGTTGGTCCGGCGGCAAGGATCTGAAGACACCACGCAGAAACTGCTCTTTCGTCTTTCTGATAAACGATTGATTGAGTGCGTGCTTATACCGGCCTCCATTGCCTTTGATGGAGAGCGCTCAGACCGACAGACGCTTTGCGTTTCGAGCCAGGTTGGCTGCGCCTATGACTGCAAGTTTTGTGCGAGTGGCCTAGCAGGGTTTACGAGGAACTTGACCAGCAGTGAGATTGTGGAGCAGGTCATGCAGACAGAGGCCCTTTCGGGCAAGCGAGTGAACAACCTCGTGTTCATGGGAATGGGCGAGCCGCTGGCGAACCTAACCAATCTGCTGCGAGCAACTGAGATCATCAACGAGCCCTGGGGTATCGGGATCGGTGCGCGCCACCTGACCGTTTCGACAAGTGGGCTTGCGCCGCAGATCATGAAGCTGGCGGATCAGCCGTTGCAACTCCGCCTTGCCGTGTCACTCCATGGGGCCACCGATGAAGTGCGTGATCGTATCATGCCGGTGAATCGTAAGTATCCGTTAGAACGTCTCTTCGAAGCGCTGCGATATTATCGCGAGAAGAAGAAGCAGCGTATCACGTTTGAGTATATTTTGATCGAGGATGTGAACGATGCGTTAGAGCAAGCGCGCGTGTTAGCAGAACGAGCGAAGCTCGTGAATGCCAAAGTCAATTTGATCCCCTACAACACGGTTGATGGACTGCCATGGAAGCGACCGTCAGAGGCTCATCAGGACGCGTTTCTTGCTGTGCTGAAGAAAGCTGGATGTGTGGCGACTCTTCGACGGGAGAAGGGGCACGACATCGAGGCCGCTTGCGGTCAGCTTCGCTTGCGGGAGGAGGGCAAACTTACTGATCCTTCGCCACAATCGTCGTGACCACGGGGCGGTGATCGCTCGCCGTGAACCAGACGGGGTCAGCCACGACGAAGCTGCGATCGCGATCGATTTCTTTGACGAGTGGTTTGTTCGCGAAGAGGAAGTCGAAGCGAGAATACTGGTCCGCGTAGCTCCAGCAGTAGGTCCATTTGTAGCCGAGATCATCGGCAGCCTGGATGTCCTTAAGATAGCCGGCAGTGCCATATTTGCCCTGAATCGCCTTGATCGGAATCTCGTTTCGGGTGTCGTTGAAGTCGCCGAACACGATAAGATTCGTCTCTGGTGCTGCCTTCATGATTGCCTCGGTGTGCTTACGTAAGAGGTGCGCTTCGTTGCGCCGCATCAAGGCCTGATCGGCTTCATCCACTGGGCGCTTAGATTTCAAGTGAACACCAAGCACGCGCAATTGATAGTCCGGATTTACCTGGATGGTGGCATCAAAGATTCCTCGGCGGAACTGAAAGCGTTGCTCATCTAATTGGTATCCCAAGGCCGTCTGGTGGTTTGTCGAAACGATAGGAAACTTGCTGATCAAGGCGATGCGTCTAACATCGTCATAGGCGCGAATGATTTCCGCGTGGGGAAGATCGAGCCCCTTTGCTTCGAGGCGACTCTGCAAATCCTGCACCTCGTTCATAGTCCCGATCTCGACAAGACCAACCGCGTCAGGCTTGCCTTTCAAGATCATCGTGACGATACCCTCGACCTCGCGCTCTGGTTTGGGGGTGTCCTCCTTGGATTCGCCGTCAACTCGGCGCTTCATCTTGAGGTAGTTCTTGAGATTGTATCCCATGAACACAATCTCCTCGGCGCTCGCTGCTGTCGCGGTCGAGTCTTCCTGGGCGAAGGAGGAGCCGATCCCGAGAAACGAAACCGCCAGTGCCAGAAAGAGGCTAGCTCTTCTTGTCGTCATCAAGATCAATGTCTTCCTGGGCACGCTTGATCTCGTCTTCGAACTCGTTTCGAGCTTTCTTGAACTCCCCCATGCTCTTGCCGACGCCCCTTGCTAATTGAGGAAGCTTCTTCGCCCCGAAAAGGAGGAGAACGAGCACGAAGATCAGAATACCTTCTGAGGGACCCAGGTTAGGAATGATTCCGAGAATGGTTGTCATAAGCCGAGATTAGGCGGTTTCAGACGGCGTGCAATGGGATCTTTCAGGCGTCCTTATTCGCTTCTTCTTCGCCCTTGGCGACCTCGTCTTCGAAGTCCTCGCGAGCTTTCTTGAATTCACCCATGCTCTTTCCCATGCCACGTGCGAGTTCAGGGAGTTTCTTAGCTCCGAAAAGGAGAAGGAGCACGCCCATGATGATCCAAAGTTCTGAAGGGCCGAGCATTGCAAGGGTGAAGGTCATCCTTGATCCTAAGGGATCTCATCGAGCGGTGCAATGGAAACTCGCGCTCTCGAGAATCGCGTCGTAGAGAGACCGTTCATGGCTTCTGAACTTCCCATCGAGGACCTACGAGTTGCTTTACAAACCGCTGCTGCCCCGCCTGGGGGGGCGATTGTCGTCCAAGCACCGACAGGGTCTGGAAAGTCGACCCAGGTGCCTCAGATCCTCTTGGATGGCGGGCTTGAAGGGGAGATTGTGGTGCTTCAGCCGCGCCGCATTGCCGCCCGGATGCTCGCGACGCGCGTCGCCTTCGAGCGTGGGAGCAAGGTCGGGGAGGAGATTGGCTATCAGGTTCGATTTGAACGATTGATCGGACCGAAGACGCGCGTCCGGTTTCTTACAGAGGGGGTGCTGCTTCGCCAAATGTTGAGTGATCCTGATTTGAAGAACGTGGATGCTGTCGTGTTCGACGAATTTCACGAACGGCATCTCGATGCCGATATTGGCTTGGCGCGTTGTCGGCAGCTTCAGCAGACCACGCGGCCAGATCTTCGGCTCATTGTGATGTCGGCGACCTTGGAAACCGAGGGGCTGATGGACTTTCTGGAACCGTGTGAACTTCTCGAGTCCGAAGGGCGAACGTTCCCGGTGGATATCCAATACCGACCGCAGGGTGGCCGGGACATGCCCCTTTGGGAAAAGATGACGAGGGCAGCGCGCGGCGTGGCCTCAGACGAGGGGATCCAAGGGCACTTTCTCATGTTTCTGCCGGGCGGCTTCGAGATACGCAAGACGGTCGATAGCCTTCAGCGTGAGAAATGGGCCAGGGGCATGGATATCCTGCCCCTCTATGGTGATCTCCCGCCGCAGCAACAGGATGCTGCCGTGAATCCAAGTGCCCGTCCGAAGATCATCGTCGCGACGAACGTGGCGGAAACGTCGCTGACCATCGATGGTGTGCGTGTGGTCATTGATAGTGGGCTCGCTCGCTTGGCGAAGTTTGATCCTATCCGAGGCATCAACACGTTGACGGTCGAATCGGTCTCCCAGGCATCTGCGGATCAACGCGCGGGCCGTGCTGGACGAACTGCTCCTGGTATCTGTGTGAGGCTGTGGAATGAGGCGCATCATCGGGCGCGACCTCCTCAAGAAGCTCCCGAGATTCATCGGCTCGACCTGGCAGAGACCTTACTTCATTTGAAGAAGATGGGACTGACCGATCTTGAGGCGTTCCCATGGTTCGAGCGACCAAATCCGATGGCCATGGCCAATGGTATGCGTTTGTTAGAAAGTTTAGGTGCGCTCAGTAAGGAGACGGGTGGGATCACCGATATCGGTCGTCGGATGGCCGACTTCCCGGTGAGCCCGCGCTATGGTCGCTTGCTTGTCGAGGCTGAGCAACGTGATGATGCACACGCCTGGGTGCCGGCATGTTTGCTCGTTTCACTGGCGCAATCACGACCATTGTTTCCCAAAGGCAAAGCTGGCGAATCGGCTCGGCAGCGATTCATCGAACGCGGGGACGAGTCGGATTTGCTTCCGCTCATTCGTGGGTATCAAGCCGCATCTGCTGCGGGATTTCGGGTGGATCGCTGTCGTGAACTCGGTGTCCACGCAGGTGCCGCCCGGGAAGTGGAGCGCCTCCTGCGCATGCTCGTGCGACGCGGTGGGTATCAGGACATTCCTGAGCAGAACCTGCATTGTCCGATGGCTGATTTGCTCTTGCCTGCCTTTCCGGACCAGATTGCGGTGCGCCACGGAGTGGGAAGCAAGGTCTTCGACGTGGCGGGAGGTCGACGCGGTAAGCTGGGGAATGATAGCGTGATTGCCAGTCAGGCGAAGCTGGTGGTGGCGGGTGAACTCATCGAGATTGAGGGCAAGGATCTGCAGGTGCTCCTGGGCATGGCCACAGCCGTGACTGAAGAGGATTTGTTACGCCACTTTCCGAATGACCTTCATGAGCAAGCGGGGGCAAGGTATGACACTAGCAATCGTCGTGTCGTGGCAGAATCGCGGCGTTGCTTTCGTGACCTTGTCCTGGATTCTCGCCAGATGGGGGAGCCGCCGGAGGAGGAATCGGCTCAGCTACTAGCCGAGCAAGTGGCTGAAGGGAATCTCAAGTTGAAGCTGTGGAATCACGCGGTGGAAAGTTGGCTCGCACGCGTGGCGGTTGTTCGCGAAGCCATGCCAGAGTTGGAGATCCCTGAGTTTAGCGATGAGGATCGTTTGCTAGTCCTAACGGAGATTTGTCGTGGGGGCTTTACCTACAAACAGATCAAGGACAGGCATGTCTTGCCAGTAGTCAAACAGTGGCTTTCCGAGCCTTTGCAAGCTGCGGTGAAAAGTTATGCTCCAGAGGAAGTGACGCTTACGAATGGGATGAATGTCAAGATCGATTACGTGACCGATCCTGAGCCAACGATTAAAGTCATTCTTCAGCGTCTCTACGATGTGGTAGAAACGCCGACCATCTGTGATCGGCGAGTCACCCTGAAAGTTCAGATCTTGGCTCCGAATCAACGGCCTGCGCAGGTGACCCGAGATCTCAAGGGCTTTTGGGAAAATAGTTATGCCGGAGTGCGGTCCGAGTTGAAAGGACGCTATCCCAAGCACGAATGGCGCTAGCGTTGTGTCTTGAAACGAGAAAAGCGTGAGGCCCGAAGACCTCACGCTTTCCCTTACAGCTTGTTTGAGATGTACGGCTACTTTTGAACGGCGCGGTAGTAGCCAGCTGCTCTGCCTTGGCGAGCAGCATCTGTGTCTTCGTAATTCACTTCACCGGAGAGGTCCATTGCGACGATTGACCAATCAATGAGGTCCTCTGAATACTGAATATCATAGGTCTTGCCAGCAAGCCCTGTGAAGGATAGGCCCGTGCTGTTGGGGCCAGAGATCACCGTTCCGATGACGGGAACATCGTCTGATGTTGGAGGATTGCCACCACCACCACCACCACCGCCACCGGTGACGAAGACGGCATCAACGTTGTTGAAGTTATTCAACGCGATGCGGATCTGATAGGTGCCAGCCGTGAGGCTCACCGATTCCTGGCCTGAAAGCCAGATCTCCGATGGGGTAGGCTCCCCTGACGTGTCCACGGAGACTTCAGGCGATAGCAGGTTCTCGCCGGCCGCATCGTAGATGCCCACGGTCGACGGCGTGGAACCATCGTGCCCCTCACGGTTGGCGAACGAAGCTCCGAATGTGACATCAGAGTCCGACGACAGCGTGAATTCCTGGAACATTTCAAAGACCCCATTGAGATCGATGATCTGTGAACCATCGGCCGCGTTGTCTACGCCGCTGCCGTAAGCCGAACCATCATTTCGGATCAGGTTCCAAGTGGCATCTGGCCCTGTTTGAGACCAGCCCGTCGGAACTGTCCCCAAGTTGTTGGTGTTGATGTTCTCGAGGGCCGGCTCTTCGAAGGATCCGTTGATGAGGAGATTAGGACCGCCACCAACTTTGTAGCGTCCTCCCGAAGCCATGTAAGTGATTTCACCAACGTCGAGCGCTTCGTTAAAGATGGCAAAGTCGTCGAGCAGACCCGCCATGCTTTCGCTGCCGTCTGTGCCGCTTCCAATCCAGAGCTCAGTGAAGTCCGTAGGCAATGGTGCGTCATTGGCTCCTTCGATTTGTTCGACTCCATCGACAAAGATTTTCTTCACCGGACCGTTTTTGGTAAAAGCGATGTGGTGCCATTGGAGGTAGTCGACATCGACCCCTACATTCGTTCGTTGTGTGCCATCACAACAGCCTGCGGTGTCGTAGTAGAAATTCCGGTCTCCCCATGGAGTGTGGACGGAGATGCCCCTCTCTCCGCCACTCGAGATAGGGGATCGTCCTTTAAAAGTGGTTTGATTCACCACTGTGCGAAGCTTTTGCCAGTAGGTGATGGTGAGCGCATCTTCCGTGGCCAAGGCATTGAAGAAGTCGGTGTCAGGAACGAGCATTGACTGACCTCCTTGATCGGACCCGAGATCGAGGGCCGCACCTGTGACACCGTCGCTTGAACTAGAGATCTCAGCTCCACCTCTCAGTTCGCCTTCGAACCCTCCGACATCACTGGTTGTTCCTTCATTGAAAGACCAGAAAGCTACCAAGCTTTCGGGCGGATCTGGAAGCGCTCCCGGGCTGGCTGGGTCGAGAGGATCGGAGCCCTGTGCGACTTCATAGCCATCAGGGAACTCGTCACCGTCAGTATCTGTACTGGTTGGAGAGGTGCCTCGAGCCTTCTCATCTCCGTCAGTGAGTCCATCGCCATCGGTGTCCGGCGAGTTGGGATCGGAAGCATCCGCAACCTCTTGGCCATCATTCACCGTATCGCCGTCGGTATCCGCAACCGTTGGATTGGTTCGTGCAGCCTCCTCATCAATATTGGAGAGGTCGTCTCCATCGGCGTCTTCCTCTGCTGCGTGAGAGAGGTCACCGAAGAAACCAATCTCCCAAAAGTCACTCATACCATCGCCGTCGGAATCTGCGCTTGGCGTTCCAAAACCTGGCAGAAGCACGAAGTTGCCCGCGTCGAAAGTCTCGACCGAGCCGAGCTCGGTGTTGACGAATAGCTCGACTTGAGCTCCACCACCACGTTCGTAGAAGAACATCTCGATGTCGTGTTCCCCTTCGGTGAGGTCGACCGAGCCAAAGACATCTTGAGAGCCGTGTGTTCCCGGGTCTTCAGCAACCAGCGTTCCGTCAATCAAGAGCTGATTTCCATCGTCAGAATTCATCCCAAACGTGCGAACACCAGCCTCGGTGATTTTGATTTTTCCGGTCACGTGAATGCCAAAGTCATCGCGCCCGCCAAAGTTGTCCCACAAGGCGAATGGGACTTCATCATTGGCGAAGTTGCCCTGCGCGTTGTCACGGAAGTTGACGTAGGTGAAGTTACCCGCCACTTCTTCGGAGATCTGTGATTGATCTTCCAGGGCGTCCTTAAACGCTTCCATGCTACCAAAGGCAGTGCCAGCGCTGGCCTTCACCGTTC
>Ga0222717_10002068_pt1 | contig 15821 bp, 16 predicted proteins | sample C33_18DmetaG_FD_165053 | JGI IMG/M metagenome (GOLD analysis project Ga0222717, IMG submission 165053) | Estuarine water microbial communities from San Francisco Bay, California, United States - C33_18D | ecosystem: Environmental > Aquatic > Marine > Unclassified | place: USA: California...
GTTTATACTATAATGAAGAATTATAGCAATACATATAATTATTGAATAAAATTGAATAAATGAACGCTTTATTATTTCCTGGTCAAGGGTCACAAATAGTCGGCATGGGATCCGAATTTTATGAAAATTTTGATGTTGTAAAAAAAATATTTAAAGAAGCAGATGAAAAGTTAAATTATAACATTTCTAAATTAATCCTTGAAGGGCCAGAAAATGAATTACAATTAACCCAGAATACCCAACCAGCAATATTAACAGTTAGTTATTCAATTTTTAAAGTTTTAAAAGATGAGTTCGGTTTCGAATTTAAGAACTTCAGTTATTTTGCAGGTCACTCATTAGGAGAATATAGCGCATTGGTTTGCGCCGAGTCATTAAGTTTTAATGATGCAGTATATTTATTGAATGAGAGAGGAAAAGCAATGCAAGAAGCAGTTCCAGTGGGCAAAGGCAGTATGCTAGCTGTACTTGGACTAAAAACTGACGAATTAAATAATATGATGCAAAATATTAATTTTAAGAAAGGAATTTGTGAAATAGCAAATGATAATGCAAACGGACAAATTATAATAAGTGGTGATAAAGATAGCGTACAATTTTTTCAAAATTTATTGAAAGAAAAAAAAATTAAATCTATCCCACTTAAAGTGAGCGCGCCATTTCATTGTTCATTAATGAAACCTGCAGCAGAAATAATGAAAAATAAAATTAATAAAGTAAAATTTTATGACCCAATATTCGAAATTATTAATAATGTTACTGCGAAGGTAGAAAAAAATTCCGATATTATAAAAGATTTATTAATTAACCAGATCTATTCTACAGTTAGATGGCGTGAAAGTTTGATAAACATGGAAGTAGCTGGTGTTAAAAATTTTATAGAAGTCGGCCCAGGTAAAGCGTTAATAGGAATGGTTAAGCGAACTATAAAAAATTCAAATTGCTTTTCAATCAACTCAATAGCTGATATCAAAAATATAGAAAATGAATTTAAAAAATAAAAAAGTTTTAATCACTGGAGCTACAGGCGGCATTGGTAATTCTCTTGTAGAGAAGTTTGTTAAATTAGAAGCTACAGTTGTTGCTAGCGGAACTAATGAGGAAAAGTTAAATGATTTAAAAAAAAAATTTCCTAACATCCATATTGAAAAGTTTAAATTAGACAACCATAACAAAATAGATGAATTTGTAGATAAAATAGATAAGAACCTAAAAGGTTTAGACATATTAATAAATAACGCAGGAATCACATTAGACAATTTAGCCATTAGATTAACAGAGGAAAATTGGAAAAAAGTATTAGATATAAATTTGACCGCAAGTTTTTTGATGTGCAAATATGCAATTAAAAAAATGCTAAAAAATAAATATGGAAAAATAATTAACATTACTTCAGTTGTTGGACATACAGGAAATTTGGGACAAGCTAATTACGCTGCATCTAAAGCAGGCATTATTGCTTTTTCAAAAAGTTTGGCAATAGAATATGCTAAAAAAAATATAAATATTAATTGTGTTTCACCTGGATTTATAAAAACTGAAATGACCGATCAAATAAATGATGAATTTAGAAAAATTCTAATAAGCAAAATTCCATCAGGTGATTTAGGTAAAGCTGAAGATGTTTCTAATTGCGTAGCCTTTCTAGCCTCTGATATGGCTAACTACATCAATGGGGAAACAATACATGTAAATGGCGGAATGTATATGGCTTGACAATTCTGGTTAATAATCTATTAAGAAAATAAACAACTTTTAGAAAGGTATTCATGTCAGACGATGTTAAAGGAAAAATAAAGAAAATAGTAGCAGACCATCTTGGTGTTGAAGAAGAAAAAGTAACAGAAGAAGCAAGTTTCATAGATGATTTAGGGGCAGACAGTTTAGATACAGTTGAACTAGTAATGGCGTTCGAAGAAGAATTCGGATCAGAAATTTCTGATAGTGAAGCTGAAAAAATCTTAACCGTAGGTGATGCAATTAAATTTATTGAGAGTAAAACTAGCTAATATAGTTATTTTTTTTTAAAGATGAGTAAAGCTGGAGAAAATATCATGGTTATATTATCCTCTCCATCTGGCGTAGGTAAAACTACAATAACAAAAAAAATACAGCAAAAATATCATTCATTTAAAATATCAGTATCACACACAACAAGGCCACCTAGATCGAATGAAGTGAACGGCGTTGATTACCATTTTGTTACAAACAAACAATTTGAAAAGCTGATTGAAGAAGATCAGTTTTATGAACATGCTAAGATTTTCAATAATCGATACGGCACTTTAAAAAAAAATGTTGATAATGGGATCCATAATAATGATATTATTTTTGATATAGACTGGCAGGGAACTAAACAACTTACAAAATTTAAAAATTTAAAACTAATCAAAATTTACCTTATAGCAGAAAATAAAGATGAGCTAAAAAAAAGGTTAATTAAGAGAAATCAAAATACTAGTAATGAAGTCGAAAAAAGATTTAAATCATTCGATGATGATGTAAAACATTGGAAGGATTATGATTATGTTATTATCAATAAAAATTTAGATGTATGCTTCAAACAAATAGAAAAAATTATTGCAATTAATAAAAAAAATTTTTTATCTTTTCTCGTATAGTTTAGCTATCTTATAAAAAATCTCTGGCTCTATTTCGGTAGGTCTTGAGTTGAGTTTAAGATTATTAATCAATAATATATCCTTTTTAGAAAGTACTTTTTTAATATTTTTATTTATCATTTTTCTTTTATTAGAAAAGATTATATTTGTGATTTTTTCAAGATTGCTAATATCTTTTAAAGTTATTGTGCTTATTTTAGGTTTAAAATGAATAACTAAGGAAGTCACTTTTGGTTTTGGAAAAAAACAATTGGGTGAAACTAAAAATTTTTTTAATGTATTAAGTCTATAATCTGTTAATATAGATATTCTTCCATAATTAACTGAAGGAAATTTACCTAATATTTTTTCACCTAATTCTTTTTGAAACATTAAAATTAAATCAGTGAATTTTGGTGGCCACTTTTTAAATTTTAAAATTTTAACAAGTATTTGTGAAGAAATATTATATGGAAGATTGCCAAATATAACTGAATTTTTTTTACAAAGTTTTTCTATATTTAGTTTTAAAACGTCAGTATTATATATCTTAACTATTTTATTTTTTTTATACTTTAAATTTAACTCTTTTGATAAATAAAAATCTTTTTCAATAATAGAGAGCGATTTAGGATTTTTTTTTATAATTTCATTGGTTAAAGCACCTTTACCAGAGCCTATTTCAATTATATTTTTGTTTCCAATATCAATAATATTGATGATTTTTTTTATAATATTTTTATCGATTAAAAAATTTTGTCCTAATGATTTTTTTGCAAACTGCATAGTTAAAGCGAATTCATAAATTGTAAACAATTAATTAAACTAGTTGTATCAGCTTTATTTTTTCCAATAATATCTTTAGCTACACCGTGATCTGGAGAAATTCTTATGTATGGTAAACCTAAGGTAATATTAATAGCATTAAATTTATATAAAGTTTTAAAAGGAGTTAAAACTTGATCGTGATACATACCAATAATAACATCAAATTTTTTGAAGTCTTTTATAAAAAATGTATCTGCAACATAGGGTCCACTAATGTTAATTGTCATTTTCTTGAGATCTGCAATAGCAGGAATAATTATTTTTTTTTCCTCTGAATTTTTTCTTAACTCTGCATTATGAGGGTTTAAACCTAAAATACCAATCTTTGGTTTTAAATTGTAATTTTTTTTATACCATTTATTAATTACATTTACTTTAATGATAATTTTCTTTTTAGTAATTTTTTTTGAAATATTTCTTAAATCATCGTGCATAGTAATTGGGCTTACGGCAAGATCTTTATTATAAATCAACATAGTTTCAGATCTATCTTTGATACCACATTTCAATGAAAGGTACTCTGTAACACCAATGTTTTTTTTATTTAATAGCTTTTTATCTATAGAGCAGTTTATAATTCCGCATCCTTTTTTGGTGGTAGCTAATTCATGGGCTAAATCTAAAGATTCTTTAATAAATTTTGATGCTAATTTTTTTGGTATATCAAATATTTTTTTTGAATTTAAATCTATATTTAATATTTTAAGTTTATTTGTTTTAATTTTATCGTCTATGCTTTTTACTTTAATGGTTTTAATTTTATAATTTAATTTTCTAAATTGTTTATTAATTAAATTATAATTAGAAATTAAATAAATTTTTTTTTTTAATGTATTGTTAATTTTTTTCCAACTTTTAAAAATTAATTCCGAATTAATACTGTTTGGATCACCACTTAACAAAATTATTTTTTTTATCATTATTTGTATTCAATAAGAGAATTATTTTTTATTTTAGATAAATGATTTGCGGAATAAAAATTTAATAATTCATTTTGTTTTTGGTTAATTAGATTTTTCTTTAATTGTTCTAAATTTAGATTTTCTACTTTTGATATTTTTTTATCTGATAATTTGTAAAAAATTACATTTTCAAAATTTTTAATTGGCTTTGCAATATCTCCAATATTTAAATCTTTAATTAATTTATAAATTTGAGGATTTATAGATTTTTCATTTATCCATCCTAAATCACCTTTTTTGACTGACGAAGGAGAAACACTATATCTAGAAGCTGTATTTTCAAAACCAATTTTTTCTATCTGTTCTTTAATAAATTTGATTTCTTTATCTAAATCATTATCTTGATTTTTTTCAATTTCAATTTCTGATAATTTAAATTCAATAACAGAAGATTTATTTTCAACTTGTTTGCGTAAAAGACTCTCTATTAATTTATCATCTATATTTACTTTTTTATTATAAATATCATAAATTAGTTGTTGCCAGGCTACTTCAATTTTTATTTCCTCAACAAAAATTTCAAAATCCAAATTATTTTGCAAAAAATTCTTCTTAAAATTATTTAAATCGTTCAAAGAAATTGACACCAGCTGTTTGTCAATATTAATTTCATCTAAATTGATTTTATACTTTAGTATCTCTTTTTTTTTTATTTTCATATTTACTAAAAAAGATAAAGCTTGATTTTTTGTACTATCTATATTTTCTTGATTAAGATTTTGATTAGCTAAAAATAATGCAGTTTTAATTTTATTTTTTAATTCATAAGAAGTTACAATATTATCATCAATTTTGACAATTATTTTATTAGTTGATGCGTTAGCAAAAAAATTATTTGAAATAAATAATAAAAAAAAACAAAAAAATTTGATAAGATTTTTCATTATTTATTTATAGAGGGTGAGTCTAATTGACCAAATGGTACAAGCGTAATTTTAAACATTAAGGAATTTTCAGGCTCAAGTTCAGAGTCATTATAAAATTCTCTTCGATAAACCAATCCTGCTCTTAGACAGTCATTCAAATATTCGTAACTTAAATTATAATATTCTGATGAATTAGTTATCAAGTTTCTCTTAGTTTCAAAACTAAAAGAAGTATTTTCATTCTTTTCAAAGTTTATTTTTGATTTAAAATATTCATTATCACCTACATGCTTGCTTTCTTGTAAATAACTAAAATCTATTTTTACAGGATTTAAATTTAATCCCGCTCCAACTTCACTATAATTTAATTCTTTGTAATTTTGATCAATTAAAAAGTCATAGTTTAGTTCAATCTTATCATTAAGATTCAAGCTGCTATTACCTACAAAATCAGAAACTTTTTCATCTAAGCTAGTAATAGGAGCCATCTTTTTATTTTCTTTATTATTTATAATTTGACCACCAGTGAAACTAAAATCATTATTTTTTCCATCAATTTCGTAGTCAAATCCAATTGTAGCATTTAATCCATTTTCAAAATTATTTATATTATCTAATCTGTTTAATGAAAATAAGTCTGCAGCATTCAACCTAGTACCGTCAATTTCTTTTCTCATATTTCCTGGTGCATATCTTAAAAGAAATTTTGGTGTAAGATACTGATCTGCGAATCCTTTGATTTTTTTTTCTAAATTAAATTCATTTAACAATCCTATAGCCCCAAACAGTTCGTTTGTAGTTGATTTTTTGTAATTATCTATATTTTTTGAATCATAATTAACATTCTTAATATTTCCTAATATTTTGCTATTAAGACCATTTTTTAGATTAAATTCTTTAAAACTCCAATTAAAGTCATTTACCAAAAATCTTGAAGTTTTATTTGTATCATAATTATGAATATTCAAATTTGTTTGTAAATCAATATTTCCAATTATATTATTATTAACTAAACTTTTATCTAAAGTAATTTCAGGAAGTATATATTCATACTTATCGTTATAATTTTCTTTTAAAGTTTCATGAGCACTTGAATTAAAACCAAAGAATAAATCATCACTCTCATAGGTAAAATCAATTGAGTTTTCTAAAACTTCTTCATTATAATCAATTAAATCAGTTTTTATTCTATAAAGTTTTAAATATTTATCATTAGAAACTGTTTGTGTTTTAATTTTTAAAGAACCTTTAGAGTCATTTTTAAATTTAAAATTTTTTACAAAATTGGTGAATAAATGTGATTTATCTCCTGAAGCTTTTGTAGCTGTATTTTTTTTATAACCGTCTGTATACCCAAAATCTAAATTTAAATCTGAGTCTTTAAAAGCTTGTCTGTATTGACCTAAGAATAATGGATTTTCATTAACAAATATTTTATTTGTAAACGTTAAATCTCTATCCTTATTAATGGCCCAATAGTATGGTAAGGAAAATCCGGAGCCGAGATTTTTAGTATCTGTGTAAGAAGGTGGTAGAAAACCGGATCTTCTATCCACTGTTGGATCAGGATGAGATAATTTAGGAAAATAAAAGATTGGTATATCGTAAACCTTTATAATAGCATTATTATAATAAATTGTTTTTTTTTCATTATCATGAAGCATTTCACTGGCTTGTACTGACCACGGTGGACATTTGTCATCTTTCCTAAAACTACAAATAGTAAAGACACTTTTTTTAAAAATTTTCTTTTCTTTATTGATTTCTAAGGAATTTGAAAAAATACGAGGATTATTTTTATTATTAATCTTAAAAGTTTTATCATTTAGAAAAGCCTTACTATCAGTACCAAGTAATTACTTTTTATTTGTATCAATATAAATCTGAGAAAAATTATAAGTATTATCTATTTTATCTTTTACTTTTATAACGCCTATTGACTTAAAAATATTATTTATAGTTTCGTAAGAAAAATTTTCTAGATAAATCTTATTATTTTCTTGATCCGTAACAATTGATTTTTTTTGTGAATTAATAAATTTCTTATTATTATTAAAGATTACATCTTCTGCTTCGATAATATATTTTTGTGACGTAATAATTTTTGTAGGGCCTATACTTTTAAAAATATTTATTAACTTATTATACTCTGCATAATTTGTTTGGATAATGTTATTTTGATTGTCAACAGCTTCAATATTTCCCTTTAAGATAATTATACCTTTATTTTTATCATATTTAGCATAATCACTAGATATAACATTATTATCTAGAGTTTTTATTATTACATCATTTTCAAAAATTGATATTTGTTTTTTTTTATCAATACTGATAGATTTTGATTCAATAAAAATATTTTCAGCTAAAAGAATAGAATTAGCGAATATAATATAAAAAATAATAATAAATTTACTTTTCATTTATTTGCAATACTCCAATAAAGGTAAATAAGCTTAAAATTATAATGGGAGCCCAAATAGAAAGAATTAACGGTATTCTCTCTATCTTTCCCAAAGCTAAAGATAAGTCATTAATATAAAAAGTAGAAACGCTAGTGACTAGCCCAATAATAATTAATTTGTAATTTTCCGCCTTAGCTAAAGTGCTAAGAGTAAAAATTGAGGCAAGCGCCGTCATTAAAAAAAGAAAAAAAGGCAAAGAAAGCATAGTATGTAAATTTTGATCCAAAAAATTTTTATTATAACCTTTTTTTAACAAACCCTGATAATCTGTTATAATACTAAGAAATGACATTGTGTTAAAATTTTTATATAAATTATTAATTTTTTCATAATTATAATTTGACTCTATTTCAAAACTGTTAAATTTTTCTTCTACTAATATGCCATTAATAGGTTTAAAAATTGAAGTTTTTTTAAATTTCCACATGTTATCTTTAATATTTACTTTTTCTGAGTAGATTTTTTCTATTAAATTGGAATCATCATCTAAATGAATTATTGATACATTGATTAAACTAAAACCATCTGGTTTTTCAGCAGAAATTATTCTTTGTTTAGATTGAAAATTTTCTTTTATCCATAATCCATTCTTATTAAAAGTAATTAAATGATTAATATCTTGAGAGAAATTAGATTTTGTTTTTTCATAATATACAGATAACGAGGATGTAACAGGATTTACTATAAAGAGAATAAGCCAACCTAAAATAAAAGATATTATTGCAAGAATAAAAAAAATTTTTAAATTAGAGAAACCAAAAACTTTTAAAGTTAGTAAATCTTTATTGTTTCTTATTCGTGCCATAAACCACATACTTGAAATAAATATTATAAATGGCAAAATTTCTACTATTATACTTGGCACCTGTAAGCTAGTAAGAATTAAAGGCGTGAGAAGATTAATATTAATATTTTTAAAAAATTCAATTTCTTCAAATAACGTTAAAATTAATCCAAAACAATAAAAAACTAAAATAAAAATAAAAATTGTTTTTAAAAAATTTTTTAAAAGATAATTTAAAATTATATTATTCACGATTTGATTGTTTCTTTAGAAAAATAATATGATAAAAATATATAAAATATTACTGTCATAATTAAAGGCAACAAGTTAAAAATGATCAAAATTATTTTGTTTATCCCAGTGTATCTGACAGCTAATTCTGTAAAAAGCAAAAGTATAAAACCATACAAAAATACGCTTGCTTTATTCAAATAAAATTTTTTTGATTTTATAAAAAGTAAGGCACAAATAAGAGAGAGAATTGGAACATAGAAGGGGGAAGTAATTCTTTTATTAAGAGTTTGAATAACTTCTTTCTTACCTTTTTCTTCACATAGTTTATTATTAGCATCTACAGTAAAAAAACATTTAAAAAGTTCTATTGTAGATGTCTCTTGTATTTTTGGTGTTTTTATAACAGTTGTGCTCAAATAGCTTAAGTCAATATTTAATTTATCAAACTTAATAATTTCATTTTCATTATATTGACTTGTAGAAATTATTTGACCATTAAATAAATTAATTCTTTTACCATCTAAAATACCATTTTTCGCAATTATAGTTGTTGAGCTTGTGTCAGAAGAATTTGGCGATATATTTTTTAATGAATTATTTTCATCATGTAAAAAAATATTCTTAATTTCATTATTTTCTTTTTTTTCAACTAAAAAGGTAAAACCCTTAAATGAATCACTAAATTGTTGAGCTCTTACAGTAGGTAAAAATGAATTAAAATTATCATTATTTAAAAGCTGTCTTGATTTGTTTAATAGCAAAGGAGTAATTAAAGTAGTGAGTAACAAGTAAAATAAGAAAACTATTAATGATATTAAAAAAAACAAATTAACTATCTGAATTTTTTTTACACCAGATGTCCACAAAATAACAAACTCATTATCTTGTATATGTTTTAAAATAAATATTATTAAAGCCAATAAAAATGAAAGAGGTATAAATTTAGGCGCTACTCCAAATAAATTTAATACTGAATATTTAAAATACGTTGAAACTAAATACCCATTTTCAACTATTAAATCTAAAAAACTAACTGCTCTAACTGTTAAAGCTATTAACGAAAGTCCAAATAAAATCATTAAAAAATTTTTTATGATTTCAATAGTAAAATTTTGATAAATTTTGTTCTGAAGCATTATAATTTGAGACATATTTTTAATGCATCTTTAGCTAAAACTCAACCTATGATAGTACAGTGTGGTAAACTTTCCATTGAAATCTGGTATATTTGACCCTATATAAACTATAACACTTCATTTAGTTAAGACCTGATAATTATGTCTGTAAAAATTTACTATTCAAATAAAACACCAAACAAATCATCATCTAATCTTGTGCTATTTGTTGATGACAAATTCAATATTACCAATTTAAAAAAACATTTATCCAGTACTGAATTATCTTACATAAACGATTTGTTAAAAAACAATGATTTAAAAAAAAATATGTTTCTTTTTGAAATTAATTCAAAAAAAAAAATAATGTTAATTTCAATTAAAAAAGATCTAAAGATTTCTGACGTAGAAAATTTAGGAGCAGAATTTTATGGACGCATAAATCATGGAAAAAGTATTGAATACTCGGTAAATTCTGAAACTGTAATCGGTAAACAAGAGAGTTTTATTGGTCATTTTCTTCATGGATTAAAATTAAAATCATACTCATTTAATAAATATAAAACAAAAAAGGTAAAAAGAATTATTTCAATAAATGTACTAGGAAAAAAAAACAAACCTTCAAATCAAACTCAGTTAAAATTTAAGTCTCTAGAAGAGGGTACCTTTTATGCAAGAGATTTAGTTTCAGAACCAGGCAATATTCTTCATCCAGATGAGTATGCAAAAAGATTAATCGCCCTTAAAAAAGATGGGTTAAAAATAAACATATATGACGAAAAAAAATTAAAAAAAATGGGTATGAATGCATTACTTGGTGTAGGAATGGGAAGCATAAGAGGATCCTATCTAGTAACAATGGAGTGGAATGGTGCAAAAAATAATTCCAAGCCATTAGCTTTTGTGGGAAAAGGAGTTACTTTTGATACAGGTGGCTATTCACTAAAACCAGCAAGATTTATGGAAGATATGACTTACGATATGGCAGGTTCTGCTGCAGTGGTTGGTTTAATGAAAAATTTAGCATTAAGAAAAGCAAAAATTAATGCTGTAGGTGTTGTGGGACTCGTAGAAAATATGGTGAGTGGAGACGCACAAAGACCTGGAGATATTGTTAAATCTTACAGTGGAAAAACTATAGAAGTATTAAACACAGATGCCGAAGGAAGATTGGTTCTAGCTGACGCATTATCTTTTACTGAAAAAAAATTTAAACCAAAGTTCATAATTGACTTGGCAACCTTAACAGGTGCTATTATAGTTTCACTAGGTTCCGAATATGCAGGGCTTTTTTCTAACGATGATAAACTATCAAAACAAATTCTAAATTCTGGTGAAAAAGTTGAGGAGAAACTTTGGAGAATGCCTCTTCATAAAAATTATGATAAACTTATGAATTCTAAAAATGCTGACATGCAAAATATAAATTACGTTGGAGGAGCAGGATCAACAACAGCTGCACAATTTTTACAAAGATTTATCTTAAACAAAACGCCTTGGGCTCACTTGGATATTGCTGGTATGGCCTTTTCTAAATACGGAGGAGCTTTAAATTCAGGAGGAGCAACTGGATTTGGTGTGAGATTATTAAATCAACTAATAGAGGAAAACTATGAATAATGAACAAACCCTATCAATAATCAAACCAGATGCAGTTGAAAGAAATTTAACTGATAAAATAAAAGCTATATTTATAAAAAATAATTTAAAAATTAAAGACGATAAAAAAATACATATCACTAAAGATGAAGCTGCAGAATTTTATAAAGTGCATCAATCTAAACCTTTTTACAACGATTTATGTGCATATTTATCTTCTGGTCCAATTGTAGTAATGATTTTAGAAGGAGATAACGCCGTTTTATCTAACAGAAAATTAATGGGTGCAACAAACCCAAAGGAAGCTGAAGAAAACTCAATAAGAAAATTATATGGAATCTCAATAGACAAGAACTCAGTACATGGTTCAGACTCGATAGAAAATGCACAAAAAGAAATTAAATTTTTCTTTAAGGATTAACTGTTTCTAAAAATTTTAATTATAGCTTCAGGAAAAGTTTGATATTCCAATTTTTGAGTTTTTAACTTCAAAGAGACTTCATTATCATCTGAGTTAATGTAGAAGCTTTTTTGATTAATAATGGGGCCATTGTCTAATTTTTCATCTACATAATGTACAGTGCAACCTGTTTTTATTTCATTGTTTTTAAGTACTCTTGAAAAAGTATTCAGCCCTTTAAATTTTGGAAGCAAAGAAGGATGAATATTAATAATTTTTTTTCTAAATTGTTTGATAAAATTTTTAGAAATTATTTTCATATAACCAGCCAAACATATAAAGTTAATTTTATTTTTTTTTAAAATTTGGAAAATTTTGTTTTCATAATTTCTCAATTTAGTGTTTAAAATTGAATATGGAATAGAATTTTTTTTTGCATAGATAATACCAAATGCTTTTTTGTTATCTGAAATTATCAATTTAATATTTATTGGAAAATTAACATCTCTAGACCTTTGAATTAAATTTTTAAGATTTGAACCTTGTCCAGATATGAAGACGCAGGCATTTTTTTTTACCACTTTAAAGAATTTTTCAAATTAATTTTATTTTTATTATTAGAAATATAGCCTATTTCATAAGGAATAAATTGTTTAGTAAAAAATTTATTTATTCGATTTTTATTTTTTTTTTTAACAATTATACAAAAACCAACACCACAATTAAAAGTCTGCATCATTTCTTGATCAGAAATATTTTTATTTTTTAGCCATTTAAAAATTTTAGTAGTTTTAATTTTGGATAGATCAATATTTAAGGTTAATTCATCTGGAATTGACCTTAATAAATTTTCTATTAATCCACCTCCGGTAATATGAGCCGCAGCTTTTATTAAATTTTTATTTGCTAGCTTTAAAATTTCTTTAGAATAAATTTTAGTTGGTTTGATAATTTCTCTTTTTAAATTATTGGAAATTTTTTTCTTTTTAAGAACTGATCTTACTAAAGAAAATCCATTAGAGTGCAAACCACTTGATGGAATGGCTAAAACAATATCATTTTCTTTTACATTTTTTTTATTTAAAATTTTTCTTTTTGAAACTATACCAACACTGAATCCTGCAAGGTCAAATTTATCTTTTGCATATATACCAGGCATCTCTGCAGTTTCACCACCAATAAGTTTGCAGTCTGAAATTTCACACCCTTTGAAAATACCTTTAAGTATTTTTTTTGTTTTCTCTAAATTAAGTTTACCAACCGCGATGTAATCTAAAAAAAATAATGGTTTAGCGCCTTGCACAATTAAATCATTTACGCACATGGCGACCAAATCTATTCCAATTGTATCAAATTTTTTAAACTTATTAGCTAAATCAATTTTAGTTCCTACACCATCTGTACAAGAAACTATAACAGGATCTTTTATTTTAATTTTACTAAGATCAAATAAAGATCCAAAACCACCAATAACATCTTTTTCAAATGGATTTTTCGTTTTTTTGACATCTTTTTTAGCTAAAATAGAAATATGTTTGACCAATTTATTAGCCAAAGAAATATTTACACCACTTTTTTTATAGCTATTTTTTATTTTTTTCATTTATAAAATGATATTAAATTTTATGAAATTTTATAATTTAATATTGATTATTTTAATTGTTTTTACCAAAACTGGAAATGTTTTATCAGATACCAGTATTTTTGATGTTAATAATATTGAGGTCGAAAAAGAGGATCAAACAACTAATAATATATTAGCCGATCGAGCCATAAAAAAGGGCTTTAAAGAACTTATAGACAAAATTTTATTAACAAAGGATATTGATAAAATCAAATTATTACAATTTATTGAAATAAAAGATCTTGTTACCTATTATCAAGTATCTAACAAAATAGATGGCATTTCAAATAATAAAATAATTTATAATATTTCTTTTAATAGAGATAAAATACACAAGTTATTTTATGAAAAAAATATTTCTTATTCAGAAATTTCAGATAAAGAATTATATATTTTACCAATATTAAAAAAAAATAATAAAATCTATATTTATAATAACAATTTTTTTTATAAAAAGTGGAATGAAATTTATGATACTGAATTAATTGAATTTATTCTTCCTTTAGAAAATATTGAAATAATTCAAAATATAAATACTTTTCAAAATAGCTTATTAAATTTAGATTTAAAAAAAATATTTTACGAATATTCTAATAAAAATTTAGCTATAGTCTTAATTGAAGACACTGACTCAGTAGAAGAAAAAGTTTATTTTAAAATAAATATTTCAGGCAAAGATATTATAAAGAATATTAAAATTAAAAGATTAAATTCTAATATAGAAACTTATAATGAACTTATAATAACAAAAGTAAAAGAAGAAATAATAAATCTTATAAAATCTCAAAATTTAATAGATGTACGGGTGCCTTCATACTTAAATGTAAGTTTTAAAATTTCTGGTCGGACTAATTTATTTGAATTAAATAAAAGAATAAAAAATATCGATTTAATTACAAATATTAATGTTCGTGAATTCAATAATGAATTTGTATTTTTAAAAATAAAATACCTTGGTAAACTGGATAAAATAATAAGATTGCTTGAAAATCAAAAAATTATTTTAAAATATAAAAATGAAAAGTGGAACCTTAGTATTGTATAATGAACCAATTAATATTTAAATTCCCTTTTAAAACTCAATATTTCAAACAAGATTTTTATGTTTCTAAAAATAATTTTTCTGCCTATAAATTAATCGAAGGTTGGCCAAATTGGCCGGGGAAATGGTTAAATATATTTGGCTCAATTGGTTCTGGAAAAACTCATTTATCAAAAATATTAGAAAAAAAAATTAATAAAGTTAAACTAATCAAAGCTGAAATAGTAAACAATAAGATTGTAGAACAACTTAATGATATTGAATGTTTAATTATTGATGATTATAAAAATAATATTGATGAGAAACTTTTTTATTCAATACTGAATCAATCTAAGCAACTAGATAACTATATTGTTGTAAATAGCATACCTCCTTTAAAAGAATCAAATTTTAATCTTCAGGATTTAAGATCAAGAATTAATAGTTTTGTTTATATTGGTATAGATCTTCCAACAGATGACCTGTTACAAGTCATTATATCCAAAGCTTTTTCTGATAAACAAATAAACCTTAATCCAAAAATTTCTGATTACATTATTAAAAATATAGAAAGATCTTATGAAAAAATGTTTAAATTTCTCAAGGATGTTGATGAATTGTCTTTATCTACTGGAAAATCAATAAATATTAATCTAATAAAAAAAGTAATAAACAAATGAATAAGTATAGAACACATAATTGCTCAGAAATAAGTGAAAAAGAAATTGATAAAAATGTTTATCTATCAGGATGGCTTCATAGAAAAAGAGACCATGGAAATTTATTATTTATAGATTTAAGAGACCACTATGGAATAACTCAATGTGTTATTGAAAATAATAATAGTTTTTTTCCAATATTAGAAAAATCAAAACCAGAGTCTGTTTTGAAAATCATAGGCAAGGTAGTCAGAAGAGCATCAGGGACTGAAAATTTAGATTTAAAAACTGGTAAGATAGAAATTTCAATAGTCTCAGTAGAAGTTTTATCTGATGCCCAAGACTTACCTATGCCAGTATTTGGGGAACAAAATTATCCAGAGGATATAAGATTGAAATATAGATTTTTAGATCTCAGAAGAGAAGAAATGCATAAAAATATTATACTTAGGTCAAAAGTGATTTCTTTTATTAGAACTGAAATGCTGACACTAGGATTTTTAGAATATCAAACTCCAATCCTAACCTCATCAAGCCCAGAAGGTGCAAGAGATTTTCTTGTTCCAAGTAGATTAAACCCTGGAAAATTTTATGCACTACCACAAGCACCACAACAATTTAAACAATTAATTATGGTATCAGGTTTTGATAAATATTTTCAAATTGC
>Ga0222717_10002073_pt1 | contig 15803 bp, 18 predicted proteins | sample C33_18DmetaG_FD_165053 | JGI IMG/M metagenome (GOLD analysis project Ga0222717, IMG submission 165053) | Estuarine water microbial communities from San Francisco Bay, California, United States - C33_18D | ecosystem: Environmental > Aquatic > Marine > Unclassified | place: USA: California...
CATCACTTAAAGCAGCAATTTCAGCAAACAAAACACCCTCTGTACTATTAATCAAACTACCTATACCATCTCTTGTGAAGATGTCTTGGTTTCTTGTAACTGTACTTCCTGATGTTGGAATATAACTTGTTGCGTAAGAGCCTGCTTCTAATTGTGCTCCCCAAATATAAATACCACTTGCAGGTATATCATCTAACCATATACCTTGTGCAGAAGTACCATTACTTTCAATCAATTCAAACCTTTGCCATTCCTCCGTTACTGTTAAAGTTTTTTGAGTTACTGTTAAGTTAGGGTCTTTTAAAATAACATTCACAGTTCCTGTAACACTTTTCAAATATACTGACCTTGTTACTACACCTGTTACGAATATACCTCCTTTAAAAACACCTGTTGTGCCATCTGAAACTATTAAATCAGCATTTTCTGTTCCATCAGGAGATGTTGCCTGATTAGAAGTTACTTGAGTAACACCTGATTTAGTCCAATAACTCTGACTAAAGTCCTCACTATAATTAATAAGATTAGTCCTCTGTGGCTCTGCTAATATATGTGGACAACCTCCTCCTGTGTAGTCTATACGAGGTACGTTATCTCTTGTAACTTCTTTTACTGATATGTTTGAAAAAACAGTAATACCATTACCTCCTGATATAAAAGCAATAGTTGTACTTGAACTTGTTGCTGTAAAATCTAGTGTGTATTCTCCTGTATCAGTTCCTAAACTAGAATAAAAAATATTATTATATCCTGCACCACTACCTACGCCTAAATAAAATAGAGAAGTTGTTGAAATTCTATCAAATGTAAGTCTATATGCTTTTCCATTTTCAGTTGTAATAGTTTGAGAACCTCTTGAATCTCCACCAGCACCTGCCGTATCATCAACTGTTAATTGATTATTGTCAAAAGATATAACAGCATTAGTAGCAGTCCAATAAGTTGAAGGTGTTGCACAAGAGAAATCTCCACAAGTCACTAACTCACTTCCTATAACCTCAGCATAATTTACTAATCCATCTTCATCTACTCTTGTAGCAGCAGTTGCTCTAGTAACATCCATATCTGCTGATGTGTATTCTTTTATACTAAAACTTGTTATATCAGTAGTTCCTGCTGTTGATTGTCGTAGCCATATTGAGCCTGTTCCTATTGCAGTAAAATAATGAGTTCCAAAACCACTACCATACTCATTTCCACTCATAGTAGTTTCTCCAATAGTAAAACCTGAACTTGTAGTATTTCCTTCTATAATTAATTTATACCTTGTTCCTGCTGTTAAAAAATTGTTTTTTCTTATACCATCAAATGTTCCTCCTGCCGTAGTGAAAGTATCTGCATCAACAATTACACCACCACCATTATTAACAAAGTCAGTTTGTAAATCAACAGGTTGTGATAAAATTTCAGCACCCTCACTAGGTACAGGTACAACTGCATACAATTCTCCTGCCTTATATCCGTTAGGAGTTACTACTATACTAACATCATCTAATAAACTCATTCTATATTATTTAAAGTTGTTAATTGTGCTTCTAAACAAGCCTTAGCTTCAAATACTCCACCATCAGCAATAACTCTTGCTTTAAAGTCGCTAACCTGCTTTTGTACAGGTGTTAATCCTCCTTTATTACTAGAAGGTAAAGATATTCCTAGTGCTAATCTCATTATAAAGGTTGGTTATAGTAACAAATTGCTATTCCACTTGTAAGCTGTATATCTGTTACTGTAAGGAATAAAGTTGTTCCTGCTGCATAAGTAGTTTGTAGTCTAGTTGCTGATGATCCTGTAACTTCTTGTACATTAGTTGCAGTAATATCTGCTATTACACTTTCCACAGGGAAATATATTGCATAGTAGTCTTTTCCTGTCATTGCCGTTGTACCTATAACATCACATCTGTGTTTTCCTAATTGCTCTGTTAAAAGCTGTTGTACGTTTTCTATTGCCATTTTTTAATTTTTTATTGTCCGTAATATATATAATTTGTTCCTGAGCTTGGCTCATATTCATTGTATTGTACTTGTTGTGTTCCGTCTTTCTCTGCTACATACATCTTGCCTTTGGTAACTAACCCTTGCACTATACCTTTAGTGTCAGCAGGAGGACTTAAAACATCATTCTCCGTTGCAGGAGCATTACCTGATGATACTGATACTGCACCTACCCAACTTACTTCGTAAACTTCATACTTCCAATATCCAGCTGGTAAGAATTTAATATCTCCATTATAAACATCAGGAGTAACATTGTATGTAAAAGTAAACTCTGTATATCTTGGAAATATTGTCTCAGTAGTTCCATAAGCATATTGAACTGACTTATCCATATCATTAGTAAACTTTAACAAATGTCTTATCTGTGATGAAGCTACTGAAGTGTTGATACGATTGTCTTCAGTTTGTAAGAAAGTTGTTAGATTAGTCTCTGTTATTGCTTGTATCATACTATATAATAGAAAAAGTCTGTTTTTATTTGCCTTTAAAAAGAAAAGAGTAACAATTAAGCTACTCTCCTCTAAGAAATATATGAAAACTACTAATTAAGATTATAGTCCTGTTGATACAATTGGAATCGCCCCACCTGAATCTAAATTGTCAAAAGGTGTTGATGTGTAATCTTGAACCATTGCAAAAGGTTGGGATTCCATTCCATCAAAAGTTAAAGTATATCCGTTTCTATCTCCCCAAGCTGCTCCTGAGTCCATAGTACCTGCATTAAGTTCCATTCCATTAACCATTCCCATAGCTACAATTACATTGTGTCCATTTGCAAGTTGTTGATTTAATTCAGCAAATACAACTGTTTTAGTTGCAGCCAATAATTTAATCTCTTGTTGATCCTCTTTACTTAGTTTATTGTAAATTATATTGATAGTTGGAGTATAGTATATAGTACCATTTTCTCTTGAACCTACAATAGTATCTGTTAAAGATGATGTACCTAATGGTAAAGCATATTTGTAAATACTATTAGCACCCATATCTATATCATCAATCTCTCTTACACCGTTTGGTGCAGCAGTTGAATCATAAGTAATAGATGTAATTTGGTCTAAGACTGCAAAATAAACAGCAGAAATACCTCCACTAATTCTATTACAGTTCAATGTTCTTCCTCTAGTAAGTGCTGTACAAGCCATTGTTTATTATTTTTAAGTTAAGGGAGAGCTTTTACACTCTCCCATTATTTTTGTTATTACGACTGTCTTACGATATCAGCTCCTATTCCTGTTTGAACACCTCCTGAGTATCTTGCAACTAATCTCATATTGTCAGAACCATCTAACTGAGCCATATCCATTAATGTAATTCTTGTAGCATCTGATAATAAGTCCGTTCCATAATGTAAGTTTGACTTCTGAGCTGCTACTAATTCGTCATCTACCATTCCTGGACAAACTGCGATTTTGTAACCTTCAAATACAGGAGCATAGTCTCCGTTCATATTGTAAGCATTAACATATCCTAATGTAGATACTGCTGAGATATATAAAGCATAAGTCTTAGGACTCATATAAATATGTAAGTCTTCTTTTCTTAATACTGCTGAAATATTAGTAGCCATATCAGCTGTTAAAGTTTGTAGGTTAGCTATAATGTTAGCTGCTGTGTAAGCTCCTGAAGCTGTTGATTGAACAACTGTTGCATCAACTCCTGGTAAAAGGTAACCTGTTGCAGCTCCTAAGAAACCGTTAAATTTCCCTGCTACTGCTGTACCTGACCAAATGCTTTCTTCTGTTGCTTCTGCAATGATTTCTCCCATATAAGAGATAACATAGTCATCAAAAGATGCTGGAGGTGGTGCGCCTGCTCCTGCTCTCATTTGTAAAGCTTCCCAAGAATCTAAAAGAGTAGATTTACAAAGGTCTAAATTAATTTGTAAGTTTTTAGGTTCTAATACTTTCTCAGTAAGTGCTAAAGTACCTGCTCCTGTAAAGTCACAAGTTGCATCAGCAACTACTCCTGATCCAGCCATACGTTGGATATTAGATTTGAACTTGATATTTTCTATTACATTAAGAAAGTCAAGTGATTTTGCTTCTTTTAAAGCTGCACTGATGTAAAAACCAGCTGCTTTTCCAGAAAAGTTTGATGTTGTAGTAAACGCCATTTTTTAAAATTTTAAATTATTATTATTTGTTTAAGTTGTATAAAAATCTTTCTTGCCTAGATAGTTTGCTGTATTCTTTTCTTGATAGAGCTTTTCTTTCTGAGCTAAATTTATTTGTATTAATTGGTGAGTCAGCTGGTGATTTAGCTAATTCAGTTTTTAGTTTTTCGTTTTCAGACTTTAACTTCTCTAATTCTTCTTCTGCTGAAAATTCAACTACTTCAGTTGTTTTGATAGACTTAGGATTAGTAGATGGTTCAACTACTTCAATAACTTCTTCAGATAATTCTTCAGATTCTGTTTCGCCTTCTCCTATTCTTGATTTAATATCAGCAATTGCATCCATTAAGTTATCTACTTTATCTTTCATTTCTTCGTAAGACTTAGCCCAATCTGCTTTTTCTGCATCAGTTTCAGGAAATGCAAACTCAACAGCTTCTGCCATTTCTTCTTTGTCTTCAGTAGCTTCTACTTCTTCTTCAGTTTCTGTTTCCATAACCTCAGCAACTACACCTTCTTCTTCAACTCTGAAAGTTACACCCTCAGCAGTCTTGTAAGTACCAATAGGTAAAAGGATTGTAGTACCATCTTCAGTTAGTACAGATATATCTACTCCTGATGCTAATTCTTCAGCAGTTGATACGAAAATAGTGCCATCTTCTGACTTTGCTTGCCATTCTAATTTGATTGGTTCTTCACTTTTGTTAAGACCAAGTGCTACTAATATTTGTTCTTTAATGTCCATAGTTTCTTTTTTAATATAATAGATTTATTTTGAGTTTGTTTGATTTTCGTTTATTATTTCGTTTAAAGCTTCTAGTATTTCTTGGTCTGTTGGCTTTTGATTTTGCATAGATTCAAATTTATTTGTGAAATACCCCTCTATACTCAAACCTTTTAAATTGCCCTGTTTTATCTCTTGCCACAGATCATCATTGTCTATTTTCATTTTAACGAACCAAGTACCATTTGGCAGGTCGTAGCCAAACATTTTTGACTTATCCATATCTCCTTCTTTAATCCAAGACTCTACTGTTAGAACACCTGAAACTCTATCTTGATGTTGATATGTAGCTTTGTGATGATTATTATGCTTTAAATATAACTCACTAGCTTTTCTAACTGTATCAGGACTAAAATACACATAGTAGTCTGAGTCTGTATTAGGATCATATCTAAATATTTGCTTGTTAGGTATTAAAGCAGGACTTACTAGCATACGTTTTTCTTCATCTACCTTTGCAAATGTCAAGTTGTTTTTCTCTTTACCAAAATATACAAAATCTTGCTCAATAGCTGGACTTGTAACTAAAGATATAGCATCAATAGCTAATTCTTGATTATCGTCTTGTATTATTAGTTCTACTATCTTAGTTGGTTTCATATCTTCGTAATAGTCTTTATTAGCTTCTTCACATTCAGCTACTGAATCATATTCACAGCTTCCTGTCTTTCCCCATTTATATTTTCCGTTCTCACATTTTGTACAAGGCATACTATATAATAGATTTAATTAATATTTATTTGATTTTTAAATTGTAGCTCTACGTCTTATATTAGCTAATTGGTTTTGACTATCTGTCATTTCATCTGTAAGTACATAAGCTCTAAGTGCTTGTGTAGGTTGTCCATTTGTTAATTCAAAAGCTCCTGACATCATTTGTGGTGCTGGAGTTGCAGGTGTAGAAGGAACACTACCACCTCCTCCTGGAACTGAACCTAATACTGTTCTTGCTTGATTAACTGCACCCAATATAGAAGCAACTTGAGAAGCATAAAATATAGGGAATGCAAAAGCAGCCGAAGGACCCATCGCTAGTGATGCTTTTTGTGCTACATTTAATCCTTGCATATATGCTACTGCTGTATTTGTTGCTATTTCTGCTATTGCTAATGCTTTTGCAGCTGAACTTCCTTCTTCCATTAATTGACTTAATTGTCCAATTGATTGTCCTAGAGCATTATTAATAGCCATTTTAGCTTGAAATAAGTTTTGTTCTAATTGTAATTCAGTATCATATCTTTTTTGTAATTCATCTGCTCTTTCTATTTCTTTTTGTTCTTCTGCATCTGCTCTCGCTTGTTCATCAGCAGAAATTTGCGCTTTAATAGCATTTACTTTATTATTTAACTCTATTTGCTTTGTTGCACTTTCTGCTCTTATATTTGCTAATGCTATTTCTTTTTCTGCTAGTGCATCTAAATCTTCTTCTCCACTTTCTGAAAGATCATTTAATTCTTTTTGTATAGCTACTGCTTCTTCAGCATTTGTAACTCTTGCATCTAATAACTTTTGTTCCATATTAAATGCAACTTTTGCTGCTGCTAATCTTTCACCTTCTTCTTTAGTAACATCTTCTGCAATTAATTTCAATTCCTCAATTTTAGCCCTTCTCTCTGCTGTTGTTACATTTAAAGCTCTTTCAGCATCAACTAATTTATTAGTACGCTCTGTTAAAGCTGTTGTAGCAGTAACTTCTTCTTTTATTTCTTTAGTTATACCTCTAAAAGCATTTGCAATGTCTGTTATTGTTGTAAGTAAACTTTGATTAAATACATTAGATAATGTCTCTCCTACTTTAGAAACTCTATCTCTAAATACGTTAAATGTAGCATTAACTCCTGACATTATAACTTTAAGCTTTTCTGCACCTTTTTCTGTTTGAGTAAAATAAGTAACTAAAGAACCTAAAGCAATAACTAATGCACCAATACCTGTACTCATTAATCCTGCTTTTAAAGTTGCAAATGATGCTTTTGCAGCTCTACCCATAGAAACAAATCCAGCTTTTACATCATTTAAAGAAACACCCATAACTTTAAATTCACTAGCTAAAGAACTTGCATCTTGTGATACTTCTCCTATATTTGATTTTACTTCTGCTTCTAATACTACTTTATCTGCCATATCTATTGTTTTAAAGTGCTACACCTGTTTTAATTTGTGTAAATGTTATATTACTTGCCCATTCTATTGTTTGATTTGTATCTCCTCTTACTGTCATTCTAAAATTAGTTCCTGATACATTAGCTGTTGGTCTCCAATTTGTATGGTTACCTGATCCTACAATAGTATCTCTTTCTCTTTCTATACTTAACGTACCTGACTTATTAATTACTACTCCTCTTTCTACCCAACTTAAAAAGTCTCCAGCATTACCTGTTCCTGTACCACCTACTCTTACTGCTAAAATATCTGCGTGAAAATACATTGCAGTATTATCAGGAATAGTAAAATAGTTATCTGTAATGTTATTTAAGTATGTATCTACTGTACCACCTGCTGTTGTCTGTACTCCATACATTAATTGAATACTTTGTCTCTCAGCTAAATTGTCTGTTGGAGCATTACCTCCTAAGACTATTGAGTTATCAGCTGTAACCTCTCCTAAAGTACCATAAACGCTAGAATTATTAATACCATTAGCTATTTGATTTTTATTACCTACTACAATGTTGTTTCTTGATAAACCATTTACAGTATTATTCTCTCCTATAATATAAGTATTGTTAGTACCTGTTCTAGTTACATTATTTTTACCACTTACAGTATTATTTACATTAGCAAAATTAGAATCTAATGAAGTATTTAAAACAAAAGCATTACAAGTGCCATTTTCTCTATTATAAGTATAACCATAAGCTTCACATTGTTGTTGATTAGGAACTACGTCATTAGTTCCATCAGTAAAGGTTACTATTCCTAATGATGAAACCTCACTTGGTTTAACAGGATAATCTCGTAAAAATGGTATAGTTTTTGCTTTTGACATTATGTAATAAGTATAAATTCAACAGTTGCTAAATCGTTTGGTTTGTATTCTATTTTATTTACTCTAAATTCTCTATTCTTAATAAAAACAGTATCAAAGAAATTAAAACTATTTATATCTCCAGGAGTTATGTTGACCTTTAAAGTCATAGTCCTTGTATCAGGATTATAAAGCTCATTGAAATAAGGTAACCAATATAAATTGAATAAATTAAATGCAGTTGTTCCTATATTTGTAACAGTTTGATTAGTTTCAAAATTAAAATCTCTTGATGATCCTACTGTTGGTATTTCTGTAAAATGACTAAATTGTAAAAATTGAGTTTGATTTTCACTTGTCAATCCATTTTGTGCAGGTATATAATAAGTAACTCCATTTTGTAAAGTCTTTATTCCATTGTTATACATTATTCTCGGTAAATTATCAAACCCTTCAAATTCAGTAGCATTATCATTAGCTGTAAATATTGCTGGAGTAACAAAATCATTAAATTGTTCAAATAATGGTTTAGGTATTGTAGTAGCAAATGGTTCAGCTATTATTTCTTTTTCTCCTTCTAGTATAGTAAAACCTGAAGCATCAAACTCTTTACTACCATATAAAGAGCCACTTGTTGTTTCTTTGTATAATTTAAAAGTTTGGTCTTCATCATCTTCTACAAATTTAAAGATAGTATTCTTGTTTAAATCAGTTAAAGGTGTAAGTTTCATTTCAGATACATCTATCTTATCAGTCCAATCTAAAGCAGTGCTATTAGCATTATCTATGAACATATCTCCATAAGGTTCTATCAATATGTTGTTAGGGTTTGACTTGTCAGGTACAGATACTAAATTAAACATAGTCATTATACCTTTTAAGAACTCCCACTGTCCTAATTCTCCTCTTAATGTTTCTACTAATGTTTCTGAAGTAATAGCAGCTGTATTTATACTAAAACTAACTACTGATGTAGGCGTTGTGCTAGTTTCCATCATTCTTACAACAGGAGAAGCTGATGGATTACTATTTTTAAATTGTGCTTGTAATGTGTCTCCTGATAAAAGTATTTCATTGAAACTAAATACAAAATCAGAATATGAAGAAGGAGAAATAGTTAAAGTTTGTGTTGCTATAACTGTTGTATTTTTAAGCCATTGACATTCAACAGTCTGTGTTGCAGATGCTGAAGTATTTTCAATTCTGTAAGTTCCTGACATATTGTAGTTTTCTCCATCTACTGCTGCTGTAATAATATTTGTAGTTGTATTATAACTACTAGGTAATTGATTAGTATTACCAAATGGATTAGGAAATAATACTAAATTATTAAAACTACCAATACCTGCTAATACTGTTGGATTGATTGTTCCTGATATTATTTTTGCCCAAATACCTGAGAAATTATTTACATTAGTTATAGTAGGAGTAGTAGCACCACCCCAATTAAAGTCCATAAATAAATTAAGAAAATCAGCAGTATCAAAAAAATCACTTGTAAAACTAAATGGAGTAGGATCAAATATCTTTTCAATTATATATTTAAGATTTATACAAGGTCTAAATGCTTGTTCTAATATAGCTAACTCAGGATAGTTTAATGTTGCATTATTACCTGTTGAGCCATCTGATATAATTATTTGACCTGTCCAATCTACAAAAGGGTATTTTAATACATCTGTATTGTTAATTCCTAATCCAGCATTATAAGCAAAGCTAGTAGTAGGTAATGGAGATAATAATTCTAAACCTAAATTACTATTCCAACTGTTTTTAATATTATCCTTATTATACTGATGGTTTAATTCATTAAAATCTAAATCACTAATTTTCTTGTCTTTTAAAACATCTGCTAAAGCAACTACTTCAGAATATAAATTAACATTATAACTTATCTCTCCAACCTTGTCTTGTATGTCTATTAGCTTTAAATATCCTTCAAATAAAACAAAACCATCTTGCTTTAAGATACATTGAGTTTTAACGTAAGCATTAAACACTACACCATCATCTGATCTAGTTATCTCAAATAAATTGTCAAAGATTTGATTATTTCTTTTTGTAGCTGGTAAGTTAAATGCTTTTGAATATGACTGTACTTTTTCAGCTACATTCTTAAAGTCATCTACACTTAAGCTTAAAGGTATATCTTCATCTTCATAAAGGTCTACTATAACTTGACCATCTTCTAAGTTTGTATAAGTTGTAGAAGGTGTAACTCCTTGTTGTTGTACTGATATATTACTTATTACTATATTGTCTACTGTGGTATTAAAATAAGCAACTAATAAAGTATTTGTTTGACTTGTAGCAGTAAAAGTATGTGTAATTTGACTTTGATTTGCTAAAAAAAGTGGTTGTGTTATTTGTGTTGTGCCATTATATACACTTGGTATAATATAACCAGCACCTGTTGTAGATATGTCTATTGTTATTTCATAAGTTGTTCCAACAGATAAATTAGACAATTTCTGATATATTCCTGATTGAGTTGTTCCTGTTGTTGAATATAAAGTTAAACTTCCTGAAGTAGCACTTGGTAGTGTAGGTGTTCCTGCTCCTGTACTTCTAAATCTATACCAAGTGTTAATTATAGATGGTGGTGCATTAGTTAAAGTATCTAAAATAACATTAGTAGTTGAAGAACTATCATAACTTGATGAAGTGTTTACTGAGTTAAAATTTGTACCATCAACAACAAACTGACCTGAAGTGGTAGATATAGAATTATATTGCCCATTAAAACTTTGTGGATATACTATTAGTTGAATGCTCATTATATAGATTGGGTTCTTAATGTTTTACTTTTTTCTACTTCAAAAGTGTACTGCATTAGCTTGTCATTAGCTATTGTCTTTTTAGTGAAGCTTGATGTTGTAAGTCTTACAGGTATTACATATTGATTAAGTGCTGAATCTGTTATATCTGTTTGGTAACCTTTTAGCATATAAACTTCAGGACTATTTATAAGCTCCTCAAAGACTACTGAATCTGCTTCTGTTACAAAGTCTGTATTCATTGTTATTCTTTCTGTGGCATTGACTCTAAATGCTTTCTTGCCACCTTTATAACTATCTATTCTGTACTTTCCTTCATTCCAAGTACCTTCTAATTGATTATATGTAGAACCTTGTGTTGATGTGCTTCTTATAGATTTCTGAGTGAATGTGTAGTAATCCCATACACCCCATTGGTTAAGCCAAGTAAGACGTATGCTTTCATAACCTTTTTGATTAGGACAGTTTACATATATTCTTTTCTTTTCTGTATATTGAGCAACACCATCTAAATAAACATCATAGTATGCTACGCTTCCAGCAGTAATATAACCTCTAAATGTTGCTGATGTATTTTGTCTATTACCAGGATAACAACCAACGTGAAGAATTTGCTTAATAGAACTTGCACCCCATAAAGTATAAGCACCATTTGCAACATCCGTAGTTACAGTCTCTGTACTTAATAATGAACCTGATGAATCATAATAATCAAAAGTAATATTGTTTAATAATGTATATGTTATTGAATTTTCTACTATAAAAGATAAAGTTCCATAATCACTACCATTAGCATATAAAGTGTTTGGTGCATTAGTTAAGAACTTTCTACTTGAACTACCTATTTTAAAATCTGTTAAATCATAACCGAAATTAGAATTTTGAATAGTCAATACATCTGTATAATTTAAGTAGCCATTAAATATAACATAAGGATCTGAATTAACTGAAGTTCCTACTGCTCTCCTTACAACATTGTCATCTTGATTTCCTGCTACATCAGTAGCCCCTAGATACTCTACAAAGAATTGTAGTTGCATATTTCTTACTACATTACGATTTTGTGAAAATTTATCTATTATATGTATAGGGTGTCTATCATCTGAACTTGTTGTAGTACCTTTGTATTCACTACCATCATAAGCCATATTATCAGACTTAACATAGTTTTCTATAATGTTTCTTAAATCAAATATACCTACACCTGCATTGTTAGGAGTTGTTTTGAATGTACCTATCACATCTGTTGTAGTTGCAACATTTATTACATTAGAACTTATATGAACCTCAACACCAAATTTAACTTTAGTTTCAGTTGCTACTGCTGTTGCATTAGATACTACATATATTATTTCCTGACCGACAGGTAAAAAACCATATAAAGGTGCTTGTTCTATTATTGAGTTTGCCATTAGTTTACTGTTGTTAATCCTTCTATTATATCTTCTTTTACATTTTCTAATAAGTCCTTACCAAATTGCTTTAAACCTAATCCTAAAGGTTTTTGAAAGAAGCTTATACCTTGAATACCATTTCTTTTAATACTTCTTGCAATTAAAAATGATATACTTTTTCTTGACATAAACCTACCTTTTTCATCTCTTGGTGCTATACCTTTTTTAACTATCCACTTATCTAATACTCTACTAGGTGGTTGTTTAGTTGTGTACTTATAAGGACTTGATATTGTTTTACTTTTGTAATCTTTAAAAGTTCTTTTTGTTTTTGTACCTGATACACCTTTATCTACAAATGTACCATAGCTATCCATATAGAATTGTACTGAGAAACCATCAGCTTCAGTAACTACTTTGAAAGTTATAGAGTTTTCTAAGTTTCCACCTTTACCTGCTTTTTGTAGATTACCCTTAGCTCTATTAACTACTTGCTTACCAAAGCTGTTTAAATACTTTTCTATATTATCAGTTTTCATTATGAAAGACCTACAAATACTTCTACTCTAGCATCTGCTTCTCCAACAGGTTTTACTGTTACCTTAGCAAGATTCTCTAAAGTACCAAAACTAGGAGTTGTATCTGCTTCTGCTAAAAGTATTGCTTCTGCTTGACTTAAAACGTGAGAATTACCTGGAGTAATTAATACTTGATATAATGTAGCAGTACCTACAAAAGCTACTTCTATATTTGCTGTTGTACTCAAGTTAGTGATTCTAAAATACTTCGTTCTATCTACATCTAAAGCACCTACTGAAGTGTAAGGACTTGCTGCAAAAGAACATACTGTTGTTTCTTGTGCCGTAGTACATAATACTATTCTTTCAAATACATCATTTATTCCTGTTGTAGTTACTGAGTTTGTAGAACCTCTTAGTGAATTATTTAAGGTTACTGATTCTGATAATGTTGTTACTAAATCTGCCATATTTTATATTTTAATTGTTATTGTTGGTGGTATTATTTTTATTATTACTTTGCCTATTTTTATCTTATTTAATCTCTTTAGTATCTCAATCATTAGTAACCAGCTCCCAAATCAGTAACAGGTATATCACAAGTCTGAAAGTCATTCATTACTTTAACACCTATCTGAAACACCCAACCACAACAAAGATTGTCAAACCTTTCTTGGAATGGTTCTATTGTGAATTGATCTTGTGTAAAGTATATTGGTGCATTAATATCATTAACCCCTTCAAGTGATTGTCTTGAACTATGTCTTAACATACCTATAAAATCAGTAACTATATCTAACGTCTGATTCCATACCTCCTGCTCGTTTGTTTTAGTGTTTACTAATTTAGTTAAAGCAGCTTGTTGAGCTGTTGTCCAAGTAGACTTTTCACTTACCATATCCATAATAAAGATTTGAAAGTTATATACTAACTCACTATCTCCTGTTGATACGTTTAAAGGATTGATATGTAATAAAGGAAACTTTTCCATCTTCTCTAAGTTGATGTCATAGATGTCTCCAACTGATACAGTAGATATTTGCTGATGATACTCTCCTAATCTACATATTGTGTTTATTACTTTATTGTATGTCTTATTACTTACTGCCATATTTTACTTTATTTTGCGACTCTAAGTCTGTTTCATAACTTAACCAAGTAAATGCTTCTAATAGGTTAAGCTTTGTTATTTGTTCTAATTTTGAAATATCTGCATTACACAATCTATACATTATTCCAAAGTACCCCCACTTTTCTGCGAAGGACTCGCTTGCAACTGCTCCTTCATTTCCTTCAGCCGTTCCGTCAAAAATGATGGCAAAGTCAGTAACAATTCTTTCCCTAAAGCAAAAAAAAACCGCAAGGCACTTTGCACTTGCTCTGCTGACATCTGCTTCATCTGTTCGGCTCGTATCGTTATATCTCCATCATACGCTTTAATTGTATAGATGTCATTCTGTTCTTCTACTATCGGTCTATACAGTATAGCCATAACTTCAGGTAAATGCTTTTCTACATCCATCTTTATCATAGTCTCCAGGTCTGACCATTCTCCGAGCGTAATTTCATCTAGTCGTGGATGGAAACCATATCTCTTACCATCTATTTCAATTATCCTTTTTAAAGAACTATCTTGCTTCTGTTGTAGCTCAGCAACTTTACTCATTATAACAGCAATATCTTTTATTTCCAATTCCTTTATTAGGTTCTTAGGAATGTTAGATAATTCTTTTATAGTTTCTAAAGCTTCTTCACTTTTACTAAGTTTATGATAATCAACAAGTTTTATCCACTTCTCTAATGTTACGTCTTCCCACTTGTTAATTAACTTGAACTCTTTTACTTTTCCCTTCTTCTTAATCTTTACCTTCATATACTATATAATAGAAATTGTTGATATTTAGTTTAAAATGTTATATTTGCCAAGTTTTAGTTAATAATTAGGGGAGGCATTGTGCTTCCCTTTTTTTATTGAACATAATATCTTCCAGCATTTGGATTGTCTAAATGGTAAATTACGTTATACCTTATTCCGTCTATTGCGTGGTTATATGAATCGTGATATAATTTAGAACCCTTGTCGCTGTATATATAATTATTTAGCTCTTTAGCTATGTTAGTTGATTCAGGTGTTATTACTAAGTGATAGTCTTGCATACGTGTTATACCACTTTCAATAGTTCCTTTTTTTACAGGTTTAATGTTTACTCCTAAATGCTTTAAGTCTGCTATTAGTCTTGGCTCTGCTGAATCTGCTATGATAAGCTTCTGTCCTACCTTGTCTAGTATTATCTGTGCTAATTCATTTGACTTTAAACCATTCTTGTATATATGCTCTTTAAGATATATCCTTTGTTTCTTTTTATCTATTGCTACTTCAGTCAATGAATCAGGATCTACTGAGAATCCAAAGTCCATACCACAAGAAGTCTGTAAGTTATCAGGATTAAATTCTCCTATACTCCAATTATCAAATACTACACCATCTGCTCTGTCTAACCAACCTCCAAGAATTTTATGTTGATACTTCTTAAAGTTATTGTGCTTTATAGTCTTAATACGCTCTAGGAAGCTCTCTGAGAGGTTTTCTCTGTTATCCTCGTATGTACTATGGATATAGCATACATTGTCTTTAAAACCATTATATCCAGCTTCAACTCCTTTGTCTTCAAAAAACCTTTTATATATCCAATGCTCTTTAGTTACAGGATTAAGTATAAGTATGATTCTATTCTGTATATTCTTTTCTCTAATACTTAAGTCTATTGTATCAAATATATCTTCATCAATAAGTTCTTCGGCTTCATCAAGTACCCAAGTGCTTACTCCTTGTAATGACTTTAAACTTGCTGTCTGATTACCAGCTGATGTCTTGATACCTCTAAATAGTATGTCTGATTTATTCTTTAGATTGACTACCTCTGCTTTATTTACACTAAAGGTATTTTCATATCCTAATAGTATTATCTTTTCTAAGAACTCAGGTATGATTGACAAGTGAGCTGATACCATTGTAAAACGTGTAAACAATACTCTAATGCCTTCTGTCATTGTTAGTAGTGTAAGAAAGACTGTAACGGCAAATGACTTACCTGATCCTCTACCACCTGTGATAATGTAGTATCTAGCTTTAGATGAAAAAAGTTCTTCGTATTTCTTATTCAGTATCAATTCCTGTAAGTTTAATAACAGGTTCAGTTTCTACAAAGTTAATGATAGGCATATTTAGACTTTCTTCATTAGTTGTTA
>Ga0222717_10002078_pt1 | contig 15787 bp, 10 predicted proteins | sample C33_18DmetaG_FD_165053 | JGI IMG/M metagenome (GOLD analysis project Ga0222717, IMG submission 165053) | Estuarine water microbial communities from San Francisco Bay, California, United States - C33_18D | ecosystem: Environmental > Aquatic > Marine > Unclassified | place: USA: California...
TTGCAGGGCAAAAATCCAACCAAAGCGCAGGTAGCTCAGTTGGTAGAGCAGTTGGCTTTTAACCAATTGGTCCTGGGTTCGAGTCCCAGTCTGCGTACCATTTTTATAACCCGCTAAAGCCCAGTGTTTTAGCGGGTTTTCTCTGCCCTGCAATGCGCAAAAAGGTAACATAGTGGTAACACTTAATTACGTTCAGTGAGGTTCAACTTGTCCAAACGAGCATTCTTTGACTGATACTCACCTGGCCTCCCCCAGACGTAATGGTCAGCCTTTGGGTTTATTGCACTTACTAGCCTGTCTATTTGATCTTGTAAGCTTCCCCATTGACGCGACGGTTTAAAAGTAGAGAAATCTAGAAATACAAACTGAAACAAAAATGAGGGGATCAAGATACACAGAGAGTCAGATCATAGCGATTCTGAAGGAGGTCGAGAACGCCAAGCTCAGGAGAATGTATGCCAATCTGGCATTGGAGAATGAAGCGATCAAGGAGCTGCTCGAAAAAAAGCCCTGGCTCCGATCGAAGTAAGGGAGTCGGTCGGACATCTAACCCAGGGAAAGAAGATGAGTGTCACACAAGCATGTAAGATCGTAGGCATGCCGTTCGAGCTGGTATCGCCCAGTTCAAAACCAAAAAGAAAAGGATCAGGCTGTGATGGATGTTCTTAACGAGATCGTGGCCAAACGTCGTCGTTGGGGGTTCTGGAAGTGTTATAACTGGATACGTAACCAAGGCATGAAATGGAATCACAAGCGGGTTCATTGCGTTTATTGTGCTATGGGCTTAAACCTCCCAAGGCGCACGAAGAAACGCATTCCCAGTCGAGAGAAACAAACCTTAAGGTAGCAGCCCAGGCCGATGTCATGTGGTCAATGGACTTCATGCACTATGCTTTGTATGGTGGCCGCAAGTTCCGAACCCTCAACGTCCTTGATGAAGGAGTTCGTGAAGCTTGACCATATCGAGCCGGGCAAGCCGACTCAAAACGCATACATCGAAAGGTTCAACAGAACGTTCAGAAACGAAGTGCTGGACGCTTACATGTTCGATGATCTCGACGAAGTTCGAGACCACGCATGGGAATGGATGATCGATTACAATGAACAGCGTCCACATGACGCACTGGGCAAAATCCCGCCAACAATCTACCGCAAGAAAATGGAACAAATTTCTATTTTAGAACTGTCCGCTTGACGGGGACGCTTACAATCTCAGCAGCAATGAACTGGACGTGTGAACGGCACCATCATCTTTGGGATCGGGCGAAACGAGACGACCGTCTTTTTTTAGCTCTCATCGCATTATTTACACTATTGTCATGTGATCTTTTATCAGAGCAACTCCAAATGGTTCATTTCCTGGCAACCTATTAGAAAATCTTATTTCAACAATAGATATACAAGCGCGATTGCAAAAAGGAAAAGAACACGATCGATGTTCATATGCTTCTTAAGAGTATTGTTCATTGATTCGAGACTATCTAGCTTTGCGCTCAGATGTTCGAGCGAATGTTCAGTCTTTTGAGATAACAAAGACACCTGACCTTCGACTTTGCGTATACTCGCATCTAAGGCATTCAGATCTGATGATATGTGTTTCTCTAGGCTGTCTAGTCGAGATGCAATCAATTTGATCAACGAATCCTTTATTTCATCAAGTTTATCTACAGCTCTTTCAAGACATAAATAGGTGTCACTTAATTTGAACAAAATACGTTCCTGTTCATCATTGATTTTATGTAAAACTTGCACCAGGTCAAAGATCACATCTTTGAGCTCTTCAACGCGTTTATTATGAGCGTCTAGACTCTCCAACTCCTCTGCGATCACCTCAAGCCTTCCTATCATTTTTTCAAATTTATCTGTGGCAGTCATAATATTTTACTTTTTATTGTATTTGATGTTTTTTCAAAGAGTTGAAGTTTGCAGCTTAGATAACGGAACCAGATACTGTGATTTGGTGTGAGCCTGGTCATGTAACTCAAGGTGGAGTCGCTCATTGGATGTTGTGCAATCTCATCAAAGACAATTGCGTGTATTTCATCCGAGCAATTCTGCACAAATTTCGCTAGATGGCACAAATTGCTGTCATTGAGTAGAGATCGCTTTTCCAATTGTGCAATGCAATCAGCAAAGTTTCTTTCAGCTCGCACCCGATTACCCAATACACCATGACATAGTGTAATAACCATAGACAAGAAAGCTCCTGGTCCCGACGTTTCCTCGAATCTTATGAGTTGAGATAACAACTCTCTGGTATCATCTTCATCAATTTCGGCAACACAGAGACCTTTAATTTTTTCAATCAATATATTTGGCTCATCATCACATAGATATGGCCAGACCAAAATCGCTGGAGGCGTTTTGAACAAATCCCTAACGAGATAGCTCAGATCATTTATGGTAAAGGCATCTTCGAGAATTTTTTTAAACTGGTCTTTCTTTTTCTCATCATAATGAGAGCATGCCTCATACAGGTTTTGAAGAGATTTTCTGCGAGTCCAAACAAATTGCTTGAAATTCCATTCGAGCAGGACACTCACAATCTTATGGAAAATACTTTGAACATCGTTGTTTATACATGATTCCCTAAGTTCAGGGGTTACAATTCCATCAAGAGTTTTCCTATATACATCCGCCTCCTCGGAATTGTATTTACCTATCGTATCTAATGTTGATTTTAAAACAGTCATTAGATCAATATTTTTATTAACCTTTAGTGTGTATACTTGTCCAAAAAAATCTTCAACCGTCCAATCTTCAATAACACCTAATTGCCTCAATCTATATATATCTTTTTCAATATTACCTCCACGGTAATTAATTCTGCCTGCATTAAGAATGTCCCCTTCCATTGCATGGATCACATACAGAGCAAGCTCTGTTATAGATTCCGCATGCAGACCAATTTCGGTTTCATTCGACGCAATCATATATAGTTGCGAGAGATAATCCCCTTTTTTATGTTTTGGCAGATCAGCAGCTTTTTTTAACATCGCAATTGTTGCCTGTTGACTGCAAACTTGGTCATACACTTTTTTTTGTGGCTCTTCGACAAAAAGAACATAGCAATAAGACTTCTGTCTGTTTCTCCCGGCCCTCCCGGCCTCCTGATACAGAGCCTCCATTGATGACGGTATTCCAGAGTGGATGGTATAGTTTACATCTGTCTTATTAACACCCATACCAAAGGCTTTCGTAGCAACCATTAAGCCCTTGTCATCTTTTTTGAAGAGCTTTTGCTGATTGCGCTTATGCTCGTTATAGGATCCTCTAACAACTAAATTTTTTGGTTTACTACCCGAATATTGATAAACTTGATATTTATCATCAATATGATTCTTTAAAGAATTAGCTATCTCCTGCACACCATCCACACCATTTACAAATGGACAAAATACTATGCCAGACCCGCCGACTTCTTCTCTTGCTTTCTCTGCATAAACAGCAATGGACTCGCGCCTCGCATTTTTGTCAGACAACTTCACAACCCTAAATTCTAATTCTTCTCGATTGGGTGGAGCTGGGGCAATTACTTGACTATCCTTGAGTGAGAATTCGATTTTTATATCATGCAGAACCGAGGAAGAAGCTGTCGCCGTCAGCAACATCACCTTCAGCCTCTCCGCTACATTTCTTAGTGTACTGGCTAAGTTCAAATAGGAAACGCGGAAATCATGTCCCCATTCAGATAAACAATGTGCCTCATCAATAACGAATCCAGTCATTCTGTTCTCGACATAGAGTGAACGGATAGAACTCCTGAACAACCGAGTTTGGAATCGTTCTGGCGAGACGAAAACAAAATGATACCTTCCCTTCCTTAAATCGTTCATCCTACGGCTCCTGTCTTCCCCTGTGACATCGCCATTGATAAACGAATTCCTGCAAATACTAGCATGATTTAGTTCATCGCATTGATCATACATTAAGGACTTAATTGGACTCACAACCAGGCAAGTTCCGGGCTGTAATAAATTAGACAGCTGATAACATAACGATTTTCCGCCGCCTGTTGCGAGTAACCCAGCCGTTTTATTGTTCCGCATCGAATGCTCAATGATCTCTAGCTGACCCACTCTAAAATTCTTATGGCCATAAACATAACACAGAATAACCCTTAAAGCCTTTTCTCTATCCAATTTATTGTTCGGCAAGTTCCAAAAAACTGGGGGGTGTGCATCGTGTCTATAATGATCAGAGGGAATATCGATCCAGCCATTGTTAGAACGAGTATAAACTCGCTCTACGAAATGGTTTCTCACAATAATGGAATCCCCTCGGGAACTCATATGACCATCCCAGCGATCCAACACAGAAATGTCTATGACGGTAGAATTTCTATCAATTCTATCCGGCAAGTCATCTTGATTTCTGTAGTAGTAGATTGATGGTGTGATATGTTGGAGTTCTTGCCCGTTCAGCAGAGCCAATGCTTTCCGCAAGTGAACCAGATCCTCTATCGCTATACTTGCCCATCTATTACTATTGATACCTTGGTATAAATCAGAGCAAATAATATGAATCTCCCATTTTTCTTCCCACTTCAATTTACCCCTCAAGACCATCTCACAAATGATCACTTGAAGTCTTGAAATTAGGGACAAGAGTAATTCCTTATGTGCGGTTTTGAGTCTAAAAGCGCCATCTCTATAGGCTGATGCGACTTCGCCCTTCTCAAATTCAAACAGCCTTTGGTAGAGTGCATCAAGACCTACATAATCTGAAACGGATACCCTCTTAACGCTTATCCCAGCCTCCTCCAAAAGTGCGTCGCGTGCCACATCCTTACACATTTGGATCGGTTCTCTATGTTGAGAACCATCTATCTCAATAACCAGCTTGGCCTGAGGCAAATAAAAATCAACTGCCTGCCCAGAAAATCGAGAAGGAATATCATCAAATATTTCAGAAAGCGGGCATTCGGGATAAATGAGATTCCTAACTACACTCAAGCCTGCCAACCTATTATAAAATTCAAGTGCAGGATTACAAGTGTCCCCACCTTTGATCTTGCTCTCCCACCGAGGGATTCTATCAAATCGACACATTCTAACAAATTCATGTGAACCGCTACCATTTGCTGAGACTTCTTCCTTTAAACCCCTTAAAATAAACTGGGATGGCCTAGGTTGAATTGATCTGTGAAGTATTTTTTTTAGAACAATATCTTCAATTACACCACTCTCAGTCTTTTGAGGTAGATTGAAGGCTACAAAAGAGCGAGTGGAATAACTGTAACTATGGGTAAAGAACTCAATTTCTTGATTTTTTTTAGCTCTCTCACAAGAGGGCTGATGCATCTCAGGTATTAACTGCGCATAATTCTCAACGTCATACCGGTTGGTTGCAAAAGCAGCCCAAGCCATTGGAATGATGCGAGCATTAGGACAGTTCTCAGAGATTAAGTCATGGTAAGCTCGAAAATGTCCTCCTTTAGTGACAACGTCATCCACTAGAGTTATCGTATTTTCCCCCAGGTCAAGGCCGCCAACCCATTCCAGTCTAGTCTTGATAACCTTGGGATCTCGGTCAGGTGAGCTGGCAACCTGATTATGGGCTGGTTCCGCAGCCTCAATAGGATTTATGGCCTGAATGAATTTTAGGTCGGGGCGGACCTTAGCCAAATAGCTTCTGACCACTTCCCACCTATCATCATAATTAGGGTTATCCTCCAAGGCCGACGGCATCACGAAAATTACACAAGAATTATGCTCAACACCTTGTGATAAATGTTTTGCAAACATTGATGCAGCTTCCTCTTTAAAAAACCGCTGGTGTGGTGCTTTAGCTTTAAGAGCAAGTATCAGCGTGTTCGCTGCTGAGGCTTTCCACCCTCCTTTGTAATAATAATATACAAACTTATAGGGGATTTTTTCCAAATACTTCCGGTTGTCCCAAAATGGAGTGTCGATCCACAAATCAGAACCAGTGAAATTCTTTTTAGGCGGTGAAAATTGTCCATTCAACCAAGATTTCAGCAATACTAATAAACTCGATACACTTTCAACAATAATATCAGGCTCCGAAAGAACCAAATCTCGCCGATTAACCGATTTGCTCCATTCAACTCCGATATTCTTGATACATGCACGCTTAGCCGCGCATATATCGATACAACGATCTCCTACAACGAGGGCGTTAGCTGGTGTCACATTAAGCGTGTTAAGCGCTATGTCGTATGGGTCTCTGGCAGGCTTGGGATATTTCGAGTCTTCGTATGCAACCAACAAATCAACCTCCAGAGCCAAATGAGTAAGTATCTTTTCAGCATATTTACGGGGAGAGTTGGTGACTACCGCAACCTGCACACTTTGCTCAGCTAACCATTTGATGCATTTGGAAACTCCATCAAAAAGACGAATTTCATTCAGATGAATATCAAGCTGATCCCAATTCTTCAGGTCACGAGATTCCCTCAGACAACGAGTATCAACCAATGTGTCATCAAGATCAAAAATTACTGCAAACATCTGATAGTAAGGTGGGCTGCAATTATATGTCCAGATGTGTCTGAGTATCAGAGGAGGACGCCAAGTAACTGAGGCAGTCAAGTTTGGTCAAATACTTAAGCAGGTCATTTTGGTTTGTTAGCGGTATGGCTGCATTTTCTTCGATTAGTTTTTCATTTCCTTTAGTTTTAACCCCTCCCTTGTATTTCTCTGGATGGCAGAGTACGGCGATACCTCTATTATGAGATTTTGCAAATCCCACCGTGTGCATGGTACCCCCTACAACATCTGTCTCAATCACTATAATACCCTTGGATAATCCACTTTGGAGGCGGTCCCTCTCGACAAATGTGCCTCTGCTCGGTGGTGTTCCAGGAGCGTATTCCGACACCAAACACCCCCCCTGCTTAACAATCTGCTCACTTAGCTCACTATTAACAGCTGGATAAGTTGTGCCTAACCCGTGGGCAAGGACTGCAACGGTCTTCCCACAAACCTCCAGACAACCTTCATGGCCAGCTGTATCACAGCCCTCTGCCAACCCGCTCACTACAACCCATTGATTTTGAGATGAAAACATAGCCATCCGCCGTGCAGACTGCAGCCCAAAGTTTGATGGTTGTCTTGTGCCAATGATTGCAACAGATTTTTGATGGAGAATATCAACATTACCTTTTACAAACAGGAGATTAGGCGGATTTTCAATCTTCTGCAGTTGAATAGGGATTGATTTTGCTCGTCCCAATATATGGATAGCTTGTTCTTTACATGACTCCACAATTCTTTTTGCTTGCGACCAAAGGTCTTCGATATCACCTCTTTCTGGCGCCACCTTGAGCCGCTTAATTGCCCCATTTGCTAAAAGTTTTCGAAGTTGCGAAGGAGATGATGGTGCTTCTCTGCAATTCCAAAAATCCGCTATAGATTTGGAGCCTATGCCTTTCACCATCGATAGTGTAAGTGTTGTCAATTCATAATCCATAAGATTTATGGTAAATAGTTTAAGACTAATATTTGAACCCAGACGTAATAAGAACCATATTTCCATATGTCGATCATATTAATGTGATGGCGACAACTCCTGTCGCCCTCACCAAATCGGTCTATGTGATCTAGCCTTCTTGTATTTTTTTGCATAAATGATATATTACATAGGCGGTCTCATTTGTGATTTTCATGTTAAGATATCTTGCAGAAAGCAGCCTATTAGAGTCTAGCATCAAAGCGCCCCATTACCTAGAAAATGGACCTGCTGATACTAATAGTTAGTCCGCACCCAAAAAGGTGCGCGTCTGGCTCGCCAGCTTCCCATAGCGTGTAGAGCATCCCATATTTCAGTGGCTGTTTGCGGATTGTGAACTTTGCAGTCTGTTTCAGGATCACAGAACTTGGCAAACGTCCATTGTATCGCTGCTTGTATGTGGGGCTTGCGTAGTAAGCGACTAGCACTTGCCTTTGCCCCTGCTTTACTGCGAGCTGATGGAAACGCTCTTTGGTAGGCTACATAGGCTCGACGCTTGAAGCTGAATAGACCAGGGCCAAACTCACCAAGGGCATAGTAAAATGCAAAATCCCAATGACGAAAGCTGATGCAATTCTCTAGAGTGCTTCGTAAGTGAGGTAGTTTTGTCGGATTACTTTTGCTAACTTTTCTGACGCAGAGAGACGGGCGACCTGTGCGTGGTTTTCTAGTCTCAAATGCAATGTATCCCTCTGCTACGGCCTTCTCTACTACCTGAAAGTATATGCAATGGTTCCATTGCAGAAAGCGCACGGATACACTTCCACCATGTTTATCGATGGCATCTTCGATAGACTTGAGGCGTTCACGAGTTAAGACATTGGGTTTCATGATGGAGTTTTTACAGCCCCTAAAGGCTGGAGTTTTCTGACTCTTTGTATAGAGCCGTTTCATAATAGGATCGTTTCCATTTTTTCGGCATGCCGTTTCTTGTGTGTTTCTTGGAAACTATTGAAACAGCAAGGTTTCCAGCTTCACGGTTTCCGTTGGTTTCCATTCTCGTTTCCAGCGGTTTCCCGTTTCCTACCCTATAGGATGGAAACAGGAAACGGCGCGGTTAGTTGCTCGGTAAATATCGTCCATTCTTGATGATAATTTTTCCATCGGCTTGCGCCTTGTGCGCCCATTTGGAGATCGTTCCCTTTCCCTTTCCTAGTTCAGTAGCAATCTCTGATGCAGATGTGATACCTCCGGCCACAAGTTCAAGGAACTGGTCATAGATGTCGATGGCTCTGGTTTCCGCTATGATTCCGTCCTCGGTGTGAATGAGCTTCCATGCCAGCGAGGGGGCGTAGGACGGAGCACAATTTCGGCACTTAGTGAATTTGGTTTTGAACTGATGGCATCCATCTTCATCAACGCTATCCATATCCTCCAAGCTAAGTATCCAGTGAGCAGGGTCTTCCCGCTTGCTGGTGCCTCTGATTTGTCCGTTGCGCCCTGCATGACAAACGAGAATGACAGCAATCCCCCGGCGGCGGAGGTCGAGAATCCACGGGCTGACTTGCTCCCATGAATCACTTTCGTTCTCTCTCAATCCTCTGAATGCTGTGGACAGGTTATCGAGGATTAGCACGTTGGTTTTCCTCTCCTCACAGTATTCCAGAATGGCTTGTTGCTGGGATGGCTCCGTAAGATTTAGGGACAAATTATCATCGGATGCGCTGAACAGCATCTCATGGCTTAGGATACTGAAATTCTCGCTCTTGACAGAAAGCATCCGACAACGCTCTTGTAAGTCGTGCAGGTTCATTTCTGAATCAAGATAAAGCACACGCTGCGATTCCTTGCCTTGCCAATGTGTGCCCATCATTGTGCTTTCTGATAGAGATTTCCCCATGAGCAAGGAAAGCCAGCTCTTGCCTACACCACGGGGGGCGAAAATGATTCCGTAGTCTCCTTGCTTAAAAAACGGATCAAGCAGGATCGGACGCTCAGGGATGTCCATCGTTAGAAACTTGTCCGATGAAAGGACTGACTCCGTAAGAGCTTCTCGAATAAACGGCAGAGGGTTTTGCAATGACGTTACATGAGAACTAGCAGAGTGTAATTGGATCTCTTTCGCCATCAGGTGATGAAGCCTTGTATCATCCCCCTCCTCACACGCCTTCTGTATCTCCGATGCATGGGTATGAGCTTGGCGGGCGTAGAATTGCTTGCGCAGTGTTTCGAGGTGTTGCTCACAATAACTATCACCTGCAAACTTTTTGCGTATTTCTATGATGCCACAAGAGAACTCTCTTGCGTCTGGAACTCCCGATGCGATTACGATCTGTTCCAGTGCATGCGCGTCATGCATCTTGTCTCCCTTGTATGACTCATTGAGCATTGCCCAGATGCGCTTGCAGTAGGTATCGGTAAAATGCTCTTGTGTGATTCCTTTCTCCAGATAATCGGGCAGCCTTGTTTCCATGCCGTGCAGAAGGGAGGAGATGATGTATTTTTCCGCAATGTGATCGTTCATCATGACAGTCTCCCTTCCGCTTCCATGTGGTTAAGTGTGTCGCTGAGTATCAGAGATGCCTCCTTGGTAAATGCCTCCAACTCCGCCTCGGTGGACGGTGCTGACGGTGCATGTATGAAGTGAGCAAGATACGTGCGCTCTGGTCGATCATCGAGGTCATCAATGGTGATCTCTTGCTTGTTATTTTGTGGGGTGCTGCTATTCTCTTCGTGTCGGCGTAGAAAACGACTTTGAGAGAGAGGCACCTCGTAATGGGGTGTCTTTTTCATTACTCGGTTTCTCCCTTGGTTTGATTTTCAGGAAGGAAGCTCTCGATGTATTCCTCGATGGACTTCACGCAGAATAGGCGTGTCGCTCTGGACATGCCTGGCTCTTGTAGTGAGACGCTTCTGATCTTGCCAGCCTTGGCAAGCATCCAGAGTTTAGTGCGACTGATTGAGTAGGTGGCTACGGCTTGTTTATCGCGTAGCCAGATAGCGGTTTGGATCGGGGCGGATGGATTGGGTATTTGGTTGGGTTCTTGGTTCATCGTGGCGACAGCCTACGCTTCACCGTGCTGCCCGACTTCGCTCGCGTTTTACCCGGCTTGAATGCCTAGAGTGGCCATTCTGCGGCTAAATTCATGATAATTGCCCTACTTCACACCGTGATTCACCCGACTCCTCACCGTGATTTACCCGATGTGGGGTCTCGTTAAGATCAAAAGCTTTTTTGAACTTTTTTACACTTAACTGAACTTACCATCATCGTCGCTGCGTTGCTGCTTGCGGTTTCGCTTCTTCTTCGCAGACTCTTGTGTCCAAGCATCAGTGATGTCTAACCAACGCTCAAATTTTTCAAGTGCTTGTTTTGCTGAATAGGAGCTGCGAAAGTGTTTCGCGTTGTCCACGAGATATTCAGCTCGAAGTTCCTTCACCTCATCCTTTGTTGGATCTGGCCACCATACCGTTTTTGTTTCCCACCACGGGCGGGTGATATGATCCCCTTCTCGGGCTTTCTTTCGAGATTTAGTGCGCGGTTTTTGTGTTCTTTCAGGGAGAATAAGGTAGCCCGAGCTTCCAATATTCATCCAACGTATCCACCCCTTTTCAATGAGCGTTTTATAAAGACCATCATCAAAATCCTCTCTGCTTGGATTCCATGGGAGAGCATTGCAATAGTCTTTCATTCTCAGGGATTCCTTCATCCATTTATTGAATAATTTCCCATCGTTCGTTTCATTCGACTTCATGCCCCGTGATTCGATGAATGCTTTTAATACAGCTGCTCGCGCAACCTTTCCTTTGTCTTTTCCTTTCTTGATTTCAAGCTCGGTGACGATGCTGTGAAGCCTCTCAGAAACGTGCCCTCGGCGGGTTTTCTCGTTCCAGTGGCAAATGTTCCGAGATACGAGGTGAGCCTCACAAATGAGAGTGTAGGCTTTCTCGATGGTCTTCTGTATAGAGTCTCCATCTTGTGCCATGTGCTTGGCCACGTCGATAAGCTGCTCGGGTTCCACCTCGAAGAACTGGCCGCTGTGGATCGTATAGCGTTTCGGGTCTATTATAGGCCCGCTTGCTTCTTCACCCGAGAAAATAGGGTGTTCGCCACTGGATGAACGTGCAATCAATGCACGCTGTTCATCAAGGGTTAGATGATCAAACGGGTTCATTAGTATCTATATTTCTGATCGCAGATAAAATCTAATTAAGTAACTACCTCAGAATCTCAATCTGTAAATTCAGAGTTATTGAAACCCAGAGTTTTGGAGTTTTCGCGGATGATGCGCTGAGTAATGTCATCAAACCCATCTCCATCCTCAGCGTCAATGTTGACTGCGATATTGACCTTGGTGTTTGGATGTTTGACCAAGTGAGTCACAACCTCCTTCATCACATCCGAAAACATTAAAGGATTAGTTGGATCTACTTCAAACTCGCCAAAGTAACGTGAAGGCAATTCGGGCTTAGGATCTTCATCTCCTTCTGTTCCTGTCCCAGATGTAGTGCCACCTGTTTTGCCCGTGCCGGTTCCTCCACCTATTGGCGGTGTTACGGTGACAGGCTGTGGCGCTTTCTTCTGAGCTTGGGCTATGTCATACTTAACGATGAGTCCTTTGCCCGTTATGAAAGCTCCACTATTAACAACAACCAGACCTTCGTAACGGTTATCATCATATTCTTCGGCATAGGCTAATGCCATCTCAGCATCCATTTGAGCTACAGCATCCTGAAGAGCTTCCACGATGACATCCTGATTAGTTAATTTTTCAAGGTAGAGATAACGGGCGAAATCCTCCTGCACTTGCGATACAGTTACGTGGTTCTTGCCTCGCCATAACCCAGCATCCAGAGCTTTCTTGAGCCCAAGCCCAGACATTTGATCACAGATGTCCCCGTCACGTCGCAGGCGAAGGAATACACGTTGAGGGAGCTGGTCTCCAGCAGTGACACGCACGCATTTCCACTCGGTATCTGAAGTGCCAGTTTGTTGGAATGGACTAATAGCCCACTGATAGCATTCCAGTAGTTTAAGCTGCACTGCCGAATCCATCTCCTGCACTTTGCGTTCGGCCATGTCGAGGTTGTATGGGCTGAGATCGAGAGCTGTCTGATCTCGCACAATGGAACGCCAAGCCATGCTAAGGCGAATCGTCTCATAGAGATCTTCAAGTTTAGCTTTGTCTGGGGCCAGGAAGATCACACTGTTCTGATTGATGCGTGGAGAGTTACCCCGCTTCTGTAGGTAATGCGCTACTGATGTAAGAGCAGCCGAATCCTTACTGTTTTGGCTATGCGCCTGCAGAGGGGAAAGAATCACCAAGCGGAGCGCCGGGTCATCTACGATGTCTGCAGAAGACTCAGGGCATGGATGAACGGCAGTAAAGCCACCTTTATCCCGCGCATTTCTCTTTAGAATCGATTGTGCTTCGGACGTGACCTGGTCTTCTTCAAAACCTCTGGCTCGGTCTCTTGCGACATTGATGACGTTAGGCTGAGGTGAGAACCAATATTGCGCACCGTCATGATAAACATGAGACGCTTGCTCACTAATCTGGCGTAAGGCATCGCCAAACACAGAGATGTTTTCTCCAGGCTGTGCACAAGCGAGAGTAATGAATCGACGCTCAAGACCTTTTGACGAACTTGTTTCCGTCGCTCCGGAACCGATGAAGACAGAGCGTGCGGCACGTCGTGCTGCCCATACCTTGCCGAATCGTTGAGATGATTTATCAATCTGGATTGGTAGGGATTCTTTGCCATCTACCTCTTTATCCAAGACAATTTTCCATGGATTGGACAGGTATCGGGTGAACTCCTCCTGCACTGATGCGTCATCTAGCGGTATAATCCCAGGCAAGATCATCAGAGAACTATCCCCTCGCATCCACAAGTTATGGATGACTGAGGCCATCAAGCGTAGCACGCCACGTGTGCGCTGGAATTGCTCCAGAGTGGACCAGTCATTGTAGAGTCGGTCAAACATTTCAGGATGGATTGGGTAAGAATCCTCCATGCGTTTGTAGTAACCTGCATCCGAAGCAGCACTTGGAAACTCCCTCTCGTTCTCTTTATAGAATTTTCTAAATGCATTGATTACTGCATCACGGTTGGCAAAGGCATCTCCACTTTCTAGGGGCTCAAACAATCGCCGGCGCACAATCTCGTAAGACTCCCCCTGGCTTGCAGGTCGCCAGCTAAATTCGATGCGTCCGAAGGTATCCTCCAGACTCGCAAGAGCTTGACGGCCTGCGTCTCCACCTACCTCCACTTTACTCTGAGGCAACGAAGCTACAATGAGAACATTGGGGCATGACTTAGCGGCTTCAGTAAGAGACTGGGCAAAGCTCAAATTCGTATCAAATGATCCTGCGGGGTGGTTGTCCTGGTTCCAGAGCTGACGGCAGTAGGCCACCCACTCATCAATGAGGATAAGACATGGTTTTCCTATGCTGTTAAACAGCGAGACAAGCAGGTCTGACCCTGGGGACATCCCGGTTTCATCCGCTTGGCGGATAAGATCATAGGCAGGTTTACCACCAAGTTGCACAGCCATGAGACCCCACAGGGTTTGAGGTGTCACCCCCTCATGGCTACCCAGCATCCCCGGTGTAAGAGCCGTGCCAACAAGAACTGAGCGGGCAACTTTCGGCAAAGATGCATCCATCTCTTCCGCGATGGCATCAACGCCGGGAAGACTTGATAAAGTTAGATCAGAGCATAAATGGTAGAGAGCCAACATCGAGTGCGTCTTTCCTCCACCGAAGTTCGTTTGTAGTTCGATTACTGGGTTTCCACCATCGCCATTGAAACGTTTAATAGTGTTTTTAATTAGCGTTCGGAGACCTTCGGTCAGGAAGGTTCGACGGAAAAACTCCTTGGGCTCACCATACTCAGCCGCAGCATCTCCACGATAAACCTGTGCGAGGTCGGCGGCAAATTGTGCGAGCGTAAAATTACCTTCTCGAACATCCTTGTGGGGCACCATCACATCTCGCCACGGACGTAGCCCGGCAGAAGGAGTGCCTTCGGTAGGTTTGCGCTTAGCTCTGTCAGTAGCCACACGCTGCATTTCAGCAAAGCGGGTCCGCATGGTTTCCTGGGCCAACTCGTCAACAGTCTGGGCTTCCTTCTGAGCCCCAATGCTCAACAAGAGGCGGTGAACGGTATCCAGTGCTCGCTGGGTGTCATTAATGTTAAAGGATTTTTGATGAGCCCAACCATTACGCACATCCTTCACCTCATGAAGCATGGATCGATCCGCGCTGTCCAGCTGGTAGCGAAAATTATACTGCCAGTCTGTCTGGACAATCGAGAAGATGCTGCCGACATCCCACTCATCCGGAGATGACGGAATAAAACTTCCAGCCCGGGCTCCTTGACTGAGGAACTCCTGAGCCTTGGCTGCCGCCTCATCGACATTAACTTTATATTTATTGGCAAGTGTCTCTACGACAAAAGGACGGTAAGCAAAGACAAAAAGGTCAAGTGCTTCTCCGATGCGGTCTTTGTTGGATTTGGCCATGATTTAATGGATGTTTGAGAGTCTAGGATGGATTTGTGTTTGCTTGGGCGTAAAATGACTTCAGCAGCTGAGTAAGTCTTTCTGAGACTGCATCTAGTGGAGTATTCAGTGGCCAGCATCCAAGAATGTAGCGGTTGTTTTTTAACGGCATGTTTTCGGGAATATCCGGATGGCTCCAGTTGTTTATGATCTCATGAAGCGCTTGCTCTGCATTGCTATCTCTGCAAAATCCCTGCAACTCCCAACCTTTTGGGGTAATGAGAAGATCCCAAGCAATTGCATGATCATTAATGATTAAATCAAAAACCAAAGTTGTTGAACGATAGATCCACGGTTTTTTTACCAGCACAACATCTAGTTCCTCGTCTTGGTGCATATTATCCCGAAGGCTTCTTAATTGATCAGAAAGTTTGCTGTAGAAGTGGCTACGAGCATCATTCAAATGCTCAACTTGCTCGTGGTGCTTAATGATAAATTGATCTGATTCAGTGAGTTCCATATGCGATGCGCTGGTGAAGTTTTTGGTAGTTTCAATAAAATCTATTAGGTAAGGCAGCCATTTTGGGTCAGCAGCAGCGATGTGGTGTCCTAGTTTGCTCTCTAGCTTACTCCAAAGCTCTTGGTAGGTGATGGGATGAAAGCCATCCTTCAATGCTGCATGTTGATACGTGGGGGCCAGAACAAAACAGAGGGGTATCTTACTATCTCCACAAAGTTCCTGTGTGGTATCGGCATAGTGGTTCAGATCATTGTCCAACCGGTGACGGACTTTGTTTTCAATGGCGATGACATAACTATCGGCTTCGATAACCAAGTCGATTCTTTGGTTGGCACTGGTGCTATATT
>Ga0222717_10002090_pt1 | contig 15711 bp, 15 predicted proteins | sample C33_18DmetaG_FD_165053 | JGI IMG/M metagenome (GOLD analysis project Ga0222717, IMG submission 165053) | Estuarine water microbial communities from San Francisco Bay, California, United States - C33_18D | ecosystem: Environmental > Aquatic > Marine > Unclassified | place: USA: California...
TGTGTTTCTAATATTGGCGGTAAAAGAAATTATGTCTAATCCCCAGCGCTATGGCTTTATTTTTAATGCAGAAGATTTATACCATTCCATTCCAGTACACAAAATAGGATTAGACACTGCAATTACCAATCTTGCTAAATTTGCCAGAGAAAAGCAGATAAATTACAAGATTTTAAAAATTCACAATCCCTGGTTGATTGAAAATCATTTAAATAATAAATCAAGGAAATATTACGAAATCGCAATTCCAGAGGAAGGATATTACTAAATTTTTTTCATTTGTTGCTGCATCATCTTCATTTGACCGGTGAGCATTCCATGTTTATCAAGTTTTTTTGCTTCTGAAAGTAATTGTTGTGCTTCTCTTTTTCTTCTTTTTTGTAAATAGATTCCAGCAAGACTCATTTTTGCCATGGCTAAATCATGATTCATTGACAGTCCAAGTTTGAGCGCTGCTTTAAAGTATTTTTCAGCTTGAGTTAGATTTTTTTGAGATTGAATGATTCCCATCAAGTAGTTGTAATACCCCTGTTGTTTTCGAACTAAATTTCTTTCTACATTGGGTATTCGTAGCAACCATTTTTCCGTTCCTTCGAAATCTTGTTTTCTTAATCGAAGGAATGAAAGGAAGATAAGTTCATTTTTGAAGTATAACAATATAAACATAGCCGCCAATAAAATAAGCATGATCCCATTGCCAACATAGTCATCTACAATTTGATACACTCCATAACATAGGGTTAAGACGGCAAGAATAATTTTAATAACTTTTGGAAACATGATTTTGAATTTTTTCAAAGGTAAAAAAAATCATCCTTGAAATCTTTAAAATGCTGTTTGAAAGACAAAAAACTTATTGTATATTTGCCCGACTTTTAAGGAAAAAAGCATCCTGAGATAATTATTATGAAAAGAACATTTCAACCCTCTAAGAGAAAAAGAAGAAACAAACATGGTTTCCGCGAACGCATGGCCTCAGCCAATGGCCGAAAGGTTTTAGCGGCTAGAAGAGCGAAAGGTAGAAGAAAAATATCTGTTTCATCTGAACCACGTCACAAAAAATAATGTTGTACAACAATCATTTTAAAGGTGTTACTTTTTTTAAAGTAGCACCTTTTTTTTATATTGAAAATCTATATTTATCGCTATGCCAAAAGTAAACTCAATCAAAAGTATTTTAGTTATTGGATCTGGACCCATAATTATTGGTCAGGCCTGTGAATTTGATTATTCCGGATCCCAAGCACTTCGATCACTAAGAGAAGATGGAATCGAAACTATTTTGATTAATTCCAATCCTGCTACAATCATGACAGACCCTACCATGGCAGATCATGTGTATTTAAAGCCCCTTACGACCAAGTCAATTATCGAAATTTTAAAGAAGCATAATATAGATGCTGTTTTGCCCACAATGGGAGGGCAAACTGCACTTAATTTGTGTATTGAAGCTGATGAAAAAGGAATTTGGAAAGACTTTAATGTTGATATTATAGGAGTAGATATTGATGCGATTAACATTACAGAGGACCGTGAGAAGTTTCGTGAATTGATGCTCAAAATTGGAATTCCAATGGCGCCTCAAGCCACCGCCAATTCTTTTTTAAAGGGAAAAGAAATTGCACAAGAATTTGGCTTTCCTTTAGTGATAAGAGCCTCATTTACCCTTGGGGGTGACGGTGCATCTATTGTATATGATGAAAAAGACTTTGATGAATTACTAACACGTGGATTGGAAATCTCTCCAATTCATGAGGTCATGATTGACAAAGCTTTGATTGGATGGAAAGAATATGAGTTAGAATTGCTTAGAGATTCCAATAACAATGTCGTTATTATATGTTCCATAGAAAATATGGACCCCATGGGGATTCATACTGGAGATTCTATTACCGTTGCTCCTTCAATGACTTTGAGTGATAAAACGTATCAGCGAATGCGTGATATGGCAATTCACATGATGCGTAGTATTGGAGATTTTGCGGGGGGTTGTAATGTGCAATTTGCAGTTAGTCCAGATGAAAAAGAGGATATTATTGCTATAGAAATTAACCCTCGTGTTTCTCGATCTTCTGCATTAGCGAGTAAGGCTACGGGATATCCCATTGCTAAAATAGCAGCCAAATTAGCATTAGGCTATCACTTGGATGAGTTGAACAATCAAATTACAAAATCGACTTCTGCACTTTTTGAACCCACACTAGATTATGTTATTGTTAAAATACCCCGTTGGAATTTTGATAAATTCGAAGGTAGTGATAGAGAATTAGGCTTGCAGATGAAAGCTGTTGGGGAGGTTATGGGAATCGGGCGTTCTTTTCAGGAAGCATTGCACAAAGCCACACAGTCTTTAGAAATTAAAAGAAATGGTTTAGGGGCTGATGGAAAGAGTTATAAAGATTACGATCAAATTTTGAGCAAACTAAAGCATGCAAGTTGGGATCGTGTTTTTGTAATTTACGATGCCATCGAAATTGGCATTCCTCTATCTAGAATTCATGAAATCACCAAAATTGACATGTGGTTTCTTAGACAATACGAACAATTACATCTTTTAAAAGAAGAAATATCAACATTTAAAATTGAGGGTATTGAAAGAGAACTTCTACTTGAAGCAAAGCAAAAAGGATATGGTGACCGTCAGATTGCACATATGTTAGGCTGTTTCGAGAGTGAAGTATACAAGAAACGTAAAGAATTTAATATAAATAGAGTCTATAAATTAGTAGATACTTGTGCTGCTGAATTTGAAGCCAAGACGCCGTATTATTATTCCACTTTTGAAAGTGAAGTTATTTCTAAAGAAGGGTTGAGTTACACACACAACGAAAGTGTGGTGACAGATAAGAAAAAAATTATCGTCTTGGGTTCTGGTCCCAATAGAATTGGACAGGGTATTGAGTTTGACTATTGTTGTGTGCACGGGGTTTTAGCCGCTGCCGAATGTGGTTATGAGACTATCATGATTAATTGTAACCCCGAGACTGTTTCTACAGATTTTGACACGGCGGATAAGTTGTATTTTGAACCCGTCTTTTGGGAGCATATATACGATATTATTCAGCATGAAAAACCGGAAGGTGTAATCGTTCAATTGGGAGGACAGACTGCCCTGAAGTTGGCAGAAAAGTTAGATCGATATGGGATTAAAATAATAGGAACGAGTTTCAAATCTCTTGATTTAGCAGAAGACCGAGGAAGTTTTTCAACTCTTCTTATGGATAACGATATTCCTTTTCCAGAATTTGGAGTGGCTCAAACTGCAGAGCAAGCGATTGAATTGGCAGACAAATTAGATTTTCCAATTTTAGTCCGTCCTTCATACGTACTAGGAGGACAAGGGATGAAAATTGTGATCAATAAAAAGGAATTGGAAGCGCACGTAGTTGATTTACTTCAAAAAATTCCAAATAATAAATTGCTTTTAGACCATTATTTAGATGGTGCAATTGAGTGTGAGGCCGATGCAATATGCGATGGAGAAAACGTATATATTATCGGAATCATGGAGCATATTGAGCCATGTGGAATTCACTCTGGAGATTCTAACGCAACACTTCCCGTGTTTAATATCGGTGAATTTGTTTTACAACAAATAAAAGACCACACCAAGAAGATTGCTTTGGCGCTAAATACAGTGGGCTTAATTAATATTCAATATGCTGTAAAAGACGAAAAAGTATACGTAATTGAAGCCAATCCGCGTGCTTCAAGAACAGTTCCCTTTATAGCAAAAGCGTATAATGAACCTTATGTTAATTACGCCACTAAAGTAATGTTGGGAGAGAAGAAGGTGACGGATTTTGATTTCAATCCACAATTGAAAGGATTTGCAATTAAACAACCCGTGTTTTCTTTTAATAAGTTTCCGAATGTTAACAAGCAACTAGGTCCAGAAATGAAGAGTACTGGAGAAAGTATTCTCTTTATTGATAATCTTAAAGATGATGAATTTTATGATCTTTATGCAAGAAGAAAAATGTATTTGACGAAATAATTAAAATTGTCTAGCTTTACAAAAAACAAACGATGGAATTGAAGAAGTTTGAAATGAGAGCTGTTTTTGGTCTTGTGGTGATCGCACTTTTAACCAGATTGTTACCACACCCTCCTAATTTCGCACCAATTACGAGTATTGCACTTTTTACTGGAGTTCATTTTTTGAATAAGCGTTTGGCGATATTCATCCCTCTGTTGTGTATGTTTTTAACGGATCTTTACATCGGTATACATTCTTTAATGCCGATAATCTACCTATCCTTTGTTATGATTTCAATCTTGGGGATGAAAGCAAAATCCATTTCTTTGGGAGTAGTGCTTAGTGCCTCTACTTTGTTCTTTATTGTAAGTAATTTAGGGGTTTGGTATTTTTATTACCCGCATAGTTGGGCAGGATTAAGCAGCTGTTTTATTCTTGCAATTCCCTTTTTTGTTTATTCTTTGATGGGAGATCTTTTCTATACTTTCATACTTCAGTTTTCTTTTAATAAACTCAAGCAGTTTTCTTTTTCTTTTGGGAAATAGTCTTTATTTTTGTAATGAAGGTTCTTTAAAAAGATCAAAAGAGAATTTGGTTTAAATCCAAAGCTGTACCCGCAACTGTAAGCTCAGTTCATAACGAACACTTCAATCTGTTCTTTACCACTGTCATAATATGATGGGAAGGTTGATTGAAGATGCAAGTCAGGAGACCTGCCTTCGTTTTTTAATCGGTTTTAGGCCTCGGGAATAAGGTTAGTGAAACGCATGTTTTAATAAATGAATCATTTTTCGAAATTTCTTGTGGGTCTCACATTGTTGAGCACTCTTGTCCATGCTCAGCAAAAAAAATCTTTAGACTCACTTTCACCTCCAGTAAAACAATTAGAAGAGGTAGTAGTAAGTGATTCCCGATTTCCATTAAAGCGATCTCAATCGGGAAAACCTATCATTAAGATTGACTCAAAAACTATTGCAAACTTCCAAGGCTTAGGACTCAGTGCATTACTCAAAGGTTATGCAGGTGTTGAAATTATAGGAAGTCAGACTTATGCGGGTCAAAATAAAACGGTTTCCCTCAGGGGCGGTAGAAATCGTCAAGTATTAATTTTAATTGATGGAGTGCGAGTTTCTGACCCTTCTCGAATCGACAATGACTTTGATTTAAATTTCCTCAGTCTCGATCAAATTGAGTCCATTGAAATTTTGAAGGGTGCAGCCAGTTCACTTTATGGAAGTTCAGCAGCTACAGGAGTCGTTTCTATACAGACTAAAAAAGCAGCTCCAGGTTTTAATCTTAACCTACAAAGTAGTTTAGGTTCAGATAGTGATCAAGACTCCAAACGGGGTTTTAATCTCTTTAAGAATGCAATTCAAATCAGTCAGGGAGGAGAAAATGTCAAAGCCAATGCTTATTTTTCAAATCATTACACTAATGGAATGAGTGCTGTCGTGGGTCCTGAAGTTGATCCTTTTTCTCACACTAATTTTGGTGCCTCTTTTAATTTTAAGAGTCATAGTAAATTCAATTTTAATGCTGGTTTTGATCGTTCACATATTGATTCAGATTACGACAATAATTTTCCCATTGAGGATGCAGACTTTCAATTAATTACCACCATGGATCGTTTTCATTTCAATCCAAATTTTGATTATAATAATGGAGGTGCATCACTTATATTTGGTTATCAAAAGGTTGAACGTGATTTTAAAAGCGATTATCCATTCCAAACAGAAGCAGAAAATACTCAACTTGAATTATTTAATAAATATGCATTTGGCACCCGATTTTATACTGTTGTAGGGGCATTGTTCCAAAACAATTATGCTACATATGAAGGAAGCCAACCGACTTCACAAACCGATACTTTTGCCAATGTAGTTGCCGTCCTTTCTGATCGTTCGAGAATTAATTTAGGGGGACGATTGAATAGCCACAGTACTTATGGATCTAATTTTACTTACAGTATTAACCCTTCCTATCAATTAATTAAAACTTCAACGAATTCATTTAAAATTTTAGCAGCATTAAGTACGGCTTATATTGCACCAAGCCTATATCAACTCTACGATCCTTATTCAGGGAATAGTGAACTTGAGCCAGAGGAAAATCAGTCTTTAGAGTTTGGTTTTGTGTTTAACAGCTCTAATTGGGAATTCTCCTCTACTTATTTTCAACGTATCGAAAGTCCATCTTTAATTTATGATCTATCCACTTACCGCTACGAAAACGCGAATGAAAATGCACGGTACAATGGAGTTGAGACACAAATCTCTGGATCGATTACTGGAAAGTTAAAAGTCAATCAGCAATTAACATTTACTCAAACTGAGAATGGTGATTTACGGTATCTTCCCAAATTTTCATCACAAACGCAAATTACCTATAGTTTTTCGTCACAATGGCAGTCAAATTTAAGTCTTCAAGCTATTGGAGAACGTTTTGGACTTGATAATGAAACCTTATTAGAAGGATATCAACTTCTTAATTTGTCCGTACACTATCAATTAAAAAAATCCCCCTTACGTTTCTTTATTCATGCCACTAATTTGTTGAATGCAAACTATATAGAAATCGAAAGTTATGCAACGCGTGGACGAAATGTGGTTGGAGGATTTACTTTTCGTTTGCCTTAGGTAAGAAGGGAAGGTCTTGATCCAGAAACATTCTCTGTTTTTTTGAGATAAACGGATCACTAAATAAAAGGGATTTATTCCATTCTGCTTTGGCTGGTGTTGACTTTCCAGTTCCTGATATTAAACTCAAAGCCATAGCCAAATAAGGCTCGTCAATTTCGCCAAGAGTTCCGTAATTTCTAATATCTTCTTCTATTTCTTCAGAGGGCGTTAGGCCATTGTTATAATCCGCAAAACCGTCTTTATTTGCATATTTTAAAACAATGGGTTGCATGGCATAACGATGATCTGGATTTCTTGTTTGTTCTTCACTATTATCAAGATAGTCATACAAAGTTATCGAACCTACATTTTTCCCAACCGTTTGTTCTCCAATTTGAATAACATCGATATAGGGGCTTAATCCATTGATTAATAATTCACTTGCAGAGGCTGAATCTCCGGTGGTTAAAATGTAGATTTTGTTTAGACCAAGGGAATTAATCTTTTCATTATCCGAAAGAACATCGGTAAACCGATCGATCAGGGTTTCACTACCGTATCTTTCCTCTAAGTATGTATTTAGTTTCTTGTTCCATTCTTGAACGACAAAAACATCATCTGTAAATTGACCTGTAATCATACTGGAAAGTTCAATGCAGTTTCTAACTGATCCTCCTCCGTTGTATCGAAGATCCAGGACGAAGTCGAGTATTCCTTCACTTTTGAATTCAGCAAATACTTGATTCAAATCATTACTCTTATTGGCAACAAATTGATTGTACATGAGGTAACCTACTTTTCCAGCAGCAGTATTAATTGTTTTGGAAATCTGAATCGGATTGGTTTCAAAATTTTCAACTTTGGTAAGTTCCACCACGATTCCATTTTCTTGAAGTGCTCCATCTTGAACTTCAGCCATATTTAGAGTGTAGGTCAAATCTTCACCAAATAACAAGGAACGATAATTGTTTACCGTTAGTGTCGTATTATTTACTCCTGTAAAAAAATCTCCTCGTTGAATGTTTTTCGCATCTGCATCCGAACCCACTAAAATATATTTCACATAACCGACTACTTCCTCGCAATCTTGGCAAGCATACGTCAGTCCAAATTCAACTCCATTGGTAGCGTAAATTCCTTGTAGAGAATTCTCCAATTCTAAATAATCATCTTGAATCCAGCTAAAACGATCATCTGGGTGTTTTAAAGATTCAAAAAACACATCAGGGTCAGGGTTGTCATTGATATATTGTGCATAGGTTTTTGTATCCGTTAGTTTGGAGTCTGCTAGCGCTTCTACCTCTTCTTGCCAATAATACCATTGATTCAAACCTTGCCAGACAAAATCACTGATTTGAAGATCTCCTTCAAGACTAATTGCTGTATCATCTGTATCTAGATTGGATTCGACACTTGTGGATTCTCCATCCAAAGCCTCTTTCTTACAACTTAAGAATGAGATTGAAATTAGTACAATTAGTAAGAAATGTATAATTTGATGTCTATAGATATACTGTTTCATGGATGATTGTTAAATAAGTAAGCATCCAAATTTATAGAAATCGTGTGATAAAAGCATCTTTTTTAGTATTTATGTAACAAAAAGGAAAGTAAATTCGTCTTTAGAAAATAAGCAAAGAATGTGCAATTGATTGCCGACCAACAATTTTTAGATCAAATCCATGAAATACGAGATAAAATCTTTCGTATTACCAAACGGATTTTAGTTTCTCAAGAGGAAGCTGAGGATGCAACTCAAGAGGTCATTGTAAAACTATGGAGCTTGGGTACTGAGAAGCGAAAGAGTTTTAAAAGTATGGAAGCCTATAGTGTTACCATAGCAAAAAATCATTGTTTGGATCGACTCAAGTCTAAACAGGCTCAAGTACTTTCTTTTGACGATTCAATCGCAGTTCAAAAGACAGTTTCAATGCAAAAAGAAATTGAAGTTAAAGATGAATTACGATGGGTCTCGAATTTAATTGACCAACTTCCAGAAAGAGAACGAATGATCATTCAATTACGCGAAATAGAGCATTATGATTTTAATCAAATTGCCACTATACTTGAAATCCCAGAAGGAACAGTTAGAGTTTATCTCTCTAGGATTAGAAAAAAATTAAAAACACAATTTTTAGAAATACAAAATCATGGACTCTAAAAAAACGAAACTTCTTTTAGAAAAATATCTAGAAGGGGATACAAGCTTAACTGAAGAAAAAGACTTGCGTTATTATTTCAAGTCAACAGAAAAGATACCCAATGAATGGGAGGGATATCGTCTCTTTTTTGGGTATTATGAACAGGCAAAGAACGAGAGCTTTCCAAGAGTAGAGGTGAAGCACAAATCGTTTTTTCAGCCCTGGATGGCTGCGGCTGCTGTAATTGCCATTGTAATTTCAGTACAATTTTATTACGCTACCTCAAAAGTATTTCCATCGAATCAGGAAGTCCAACTTGCTTTTACTCAATTTAAAACCAATATGGAAAAAGTTTCTTCTCATCTGAATAAAGGCGCTGAAAAAGTTGCCTATTTAGACTATTGGAATGAAACTACTAATAAATTAATTAAATAAATAAAATGAAAAATGTAACCCTTGTATCGATTGCTTTTTTTTCCACTCTTGTAGTGTGTGGACAATCTATTTTTGAACGCTATGCGAATAGTGATGATGTGAGTTTAGTCTCTATCAGTCCAAAGATGTTTAAAATGTTAGGACAAATGAGTATAAATTTTGATGACTCTGAGTCTCAAGAGTATTTGGAGATGGTGTCAAGTATCAATAATTTTAAAGTTTTAATTTCTGGAAATGATGAGGTTAGTATTGAAATGCTGAAATGGGTCAATCAAGAAGTCTCCTCAGAGGATTTGGAGGAGCTCATGATTATAAAGGATCCCGAAGCAGATGTTTCCTTCTACGTTAAAGAAGGAAAATCGGAGAATTATGTGGAAAAGTTACTCATGTATGTAACAGAGCATTCAGGGGGTACTAAAAGTAAACTTGAAATTGATGGTAGAAAAATAGAGTCTGTTTTGCTTTTATTGGAAGGAGACATTGATTTGAATAAAATTTCTAAACTGACCGATCAGATGAATTTACCTGGAGGAAATCAATTGAAAAAGGCACAGCAAAAAAAATCCTTATAAATGAAAATTAAGAGCACCCTTTGTATTGGTTTATTCATTTCAGCACTCCTTGTTTCTTGTGGAAAAAAACCAAGTCTTCAATCCTACTATGTCAATAAGATGGACGATTCTTCTTTTTTGATTGTTAATTTGCCTTTGCGTTTGGACAGCCTTTTTAATAAAGATTTATCGTTAAGTGAACAAAGTGCGGTGAGTAGTGTGGATAAATTAAATTTATTATTCTTTCGCTCTAAAGAGGGTCAAGAGGATAAATACCAAAAAGAACTAGCTGAAATCTCCACTATTTTGTCTCAGGATCAATATCAGCATCTGATGGATTTTAAAGCCTTTGATAAAGCCCAAGGAAGTGTTCTTTTTGAAGGGAATACAGATCAAATTGAAGAAGGTATAGTATTCCTCAATTCAACAAAGATGGGCTTTGGAGTTTTGCGAATCATCGGTACTGACATGAATCCCGCTGTAATTATGACCTTAGCAAAAAAAGTAGATCCAAATCAAATGAAAAAGCAATTGGGATCTACGGCCGATGTTTTTAAAGGAATCTTTGATTAAATTCCAGTGTAATTAAAAGGCGTAATTGTTTTGAGTTTGTCTTTTAACCCTTCCTTTACATCCAGTCCAGCGATAAATTGTTGAATCGCTTCTCTGTTAATAATGGTATTCGTTCGTGTCAGTTCTTTCAGTGCTTCGTAGGGATTTGGATATCCTTCCTTTCTTAAAATAGTTTGGACAGCTTCAGCAACAACAGCCCAATTTGCATTCAGATCATCCTCAATTTTGGTGGTATTTACCAATAGTTTTTCTATTCCTTTAAGTGTCGATTGTAATCCGATAATGGTATGACCAAAAGGAACTCCGATATTACGTAATACAGTGCTGTCAGTTAAATCCCGTTGCAATCTTGAAACAGGAAGTTTAGCAGATAGAAATTCAAAAATAGCATTTGCAATCCCTAAATTTCCTTCTGAATTTTCAAAATCAATTGGATTCACTTTGTGAGGCATGGCTGAAGAACCTACTTCTCCTTCTTTGATTTGCTGTTTGAAATAATCCATGGAGATATATTGCCAAAGGTCTCTATTTAAATCAATTAAGATTGTATTGATTCTTTTCATATTATCACACAAGGCAGCAAAAGAATCATAATGCTCAATTTGAGTGGTTGGAAAAGAATAATTTAAACCCAAAGTAGATTCTACAAAGTGCGTTCCAAAGGCTTTCCAGTCAATTTCGGGATAAGCGACTTTATGCGCATTGAAATTTCCTGTAGCACCAGAAAATTTTGCTCCGTTAGGAATTTCAATAAGCATCGCTCTTTGAATTTTCAAGCGTTGTACAAAAACATTAAATTCTTTTCCTAAACGAGTAGGGGAGGCAGGTTGGCCATGTGTTCTCGCCAGTAATGGAATGTCTTTGTATTCCACAACTTTTTCCTCAAGAGATTCAATTAATTGATCCAATTGAGGAATGTAAATCTCATTGATTGCGTTTTTGACGGATAGAGGTATTGCCGTATTATTAATGTCTTGAGAAGTAAGCCCAAAATGAATAAACTCTTTAAAATCTTGAAGCTCTAATTTATCAAACTCTTTTTTAATGAAATATTCAACGGCTTTGACATCATGATTGGTTGTGTTTTCAATCTCTTTTATCTGCAGGGCGTCGTCGGAAGTAAAATGCAAATAGATGCTTCTTAATTCTTCAAACAGGGAAGGATTAAAATCAGCCAACTGAGGAAGCGGCAATTCACAAAGTCCAATGAAATACTCAATTTCAATTTGAACTCGATATTTAATTAATGCCTCTTCAGAGAAATAGGCAGAAAGCGATTTTGTTTTTGAACGGTACCGACCATCAATTGGTGAAATGGCGTTTAATGCGGTAAGCAACATGACGTGAATATTAGAAGCACAAAGATACGTTGAAAATAAGAGGCTTTAAAATTAATTCTTAAAAACACTTCGAATGATAGGATAAACTCCCTTAGGGAAGGTTCTTCTTGAATGCAAAAGTAGGTCTTCCAAATGTGAATGAATCTCAGGAAATTCAGATCTAAAAAATAATAACACTCGAATACAAAAACTAAGAGGTGCGGTTTTAGTTTCTGTTATAATCCAGCACAAACAAATTGAAATAATCCATTCTTTTTGAGCTTTGGTAAGTGTACTGCTTGATGTCTTATTGTTTAAAAAGTGCCATAGTATTTTGCTGTGAGACCTTCTCATGCTTGAATTTTCAATCTTCATTAAACAATGAAGTGAGGAATCAAAAAAAGGAGGATATCTAGAAAAGTCATTTAGGATATAAAATTCCCAAATCCAAGAAGCATAAATATGTTCTCTTTTGGCTTCTGAATTATGTGCTAACTCAAAAAGTTCATTTACATATTCTGGATGCTCTTCAACTAACCTCAGACCTTTAAGGCGATTTTCTCTTGAGGCTGATAATGGTTTTATGAAAGCGGTAAGTGGGGAAGACATTTGTTAGAGTTGCAATACTCTGTATTCTTCATAGCATTTGCTAATTCCTTCGAGAATTTGAAGGTCATTGGCTTCTTTTATAAAGGTGTCCGAGTAATTACAGTTTCTTAAAATATCGTCAATATCAATTCTCTTCAATCCCAGAAGTTGCATTAACACTTGACGATCAAATTTTGAGGCTAAAAGATTTTTGATTTCATCATCTTGACGCATTTTTTTGAGTTTTCGCATCTGAGCTGGGTTTTTTCCGAAAAGATTATTTAGTAAGTCTGCTGGATTAAAAAGATTTCCTACCGCTTTTGAAATGGCACTTGGATTTCTTGATCCTGCCTCATAGCCTCGATTGGGTAAGCCTGAAATACTGTAACGACGCGCTGTATTGATGGGAGCATTTCGAACATCAATATCTAAATATCCAGTGAGTTGATAAGGGCGAACTACAATTTCCTCCAGAGCAAAGGCAAGTTCTGTCATTTTGAAATTAGCATTTCCAAATTTGATCATATCATTGGTAACTGCAATTTTCAGAGGTTTGTATCCGAGGTAGGAGAAGTAAAGCGTGTCATTGGCTTTTGCTGGAATTTCAAAAACTCCTCTTTGATTCGTAATGGTTCCAATTACTTGGGTGAGGTTAAGAATGTGTACACTAGGCATCGCTAAACCTGTGGTCTCATTTTGTACACGGGCACTAAAACTATCTTGCGCCAAACCAGTATAAAATATTATTAACAAAAGAGTTACCCAAATCTTCCTCATGGTATAAAATTAGCTAAAATTCATGGAAAGTATTTTAGCACTAAGGTTTAATTATGATTTTTTTAGCTGATTGAGTTCTTTCAGAAAATGTTGAGTGGCAATGGCGCGATGACTGATCCTGTTTTTAACAACATCTCCCAGCTCTGCAAAAGTCTTAGCAAACCCTTCTGGAATAAAGATAGGATCATAGCCAAAACCACCTTTTCCGCGTTTATCAAAAATTAAGTTTCCCTTTACAATGCCTTCAAAAAGCTTGATTTTATTTCCAAAAGAGGATGCGATCACCGTTCGAAATTGCGCTTTCGTATTAGATTTCCCCTTTAGTTCCTTCCAAACTTTTTGGATGTTATCCTCACTATTTTTTCCCTCACCTCCATAGCGCGCAGAATACACTCCGGGTGCACCATTCAGACTTTCAATTTCTAATCCTGAATCATCAGCAAAACAATTTAAACCGTATTTATATTTAATAAAATTTGCCTTGATCTCTGCATTTTCCTCTAAGGTAGCCCCTGTTTCTTCGATATCTTCGTGACAATTGATGTCTGTTAAACTTAAAATGGAGATTGAAGTGGGAACAAGTTTTTTTAATTCTTCTACTTTATGTTGATTATGGGTTGCGAAAATTAGCTTCATGGTGTTTTTTTAAAATAAAAAGAAATGATTAGTTATTGTGGTATGGATGATTATTGATAATCGTAAAAGCTCGATACAATTGTTCGCAAAAAAACAATCGGATCATTTGATGTGAAAAAGTCATTTCAGAGAGACGTATTTTATTTGGGAATTGTTGATAAAGGATTTCAGAAAATCCGTAAGCGCCACCGATAACAAATACAATTCTATGTGTACTCGAAATCATATGTTGCTCTATCTTTTTTGAGAAACTGTTTGACGTAAATGATTTTCCTTTTTCATCGAGTAGGTAGACGAAATCTGCGGGTTTAATTTTTTGTAAAATATTTTTTGCTTCTTCATTTTTAATTTCTAATGCATGTGTTTTCTTTTGAGCCTTTGGATCCGCGACATATTGAATGGAAAACTTAGCGTAATGTTTAAGTCTCTTTACATACTCTTCCGCGGCATCAGCCCAAAAAGTACGATCTGTTTTTCCAACACACAATAATACGATCTCCATTAGACAAAGGTACAAAGCCTTTGGATTTTTAATTGATTTATATCCCTATATGATTAAGCCGATTATCTTTGTAAAAGAGAAAAAGCTGACTTCATGTCAAAAATCGCACAACTTCCTGTAATTAAATCAATTATCAGTTTTACAAAAGCTGTTAAACCTCCAGGTTTCTATGGATTTTCAATCTATGATCTTATTGAGATGTATGTTATTGGGATTGTTAAAGGGACCTTATCCTCGCGTGCTGGGAGTATTTCATTTAGTTTTTTTATGGCGTTGTTTCCTTTTTTACTCTTTATAATCAATTTGATTCCATTTGTGGATATGATCCCATTCATTCACATTGAAAACTTTGATCAAACCTTTTTAAATTATATTGAATTATTCTTGCCTACTGAAACACAGACTTTTTTCACAGGCATTTTTGAGGACATCAGAAGCAAACCCAGAGGAGGGCTTTTATCTTCTGTTTTTTTATTGTCCATTTTCTTATCTGCCAATGGGGTTTCTGCTATTTTTGGTAGTTTTGAGGTTTCTTACCACGTTGAGTTTTCGAGAAACTTTTTTAGGCAATATTTATTATCTGTGGGTGTAAGTGTTGTGTTGGCATTTCTTTCATTATTTGCGGTCATTATTTTTTTCTATTTTGAATTTTATATCCTTAATAATTTAGAATCACTTATTCCCTCAGAAATTCGTTTAACCAGGATAAGTCAAATTAGTTTTTTTGGACTCTTTGCTTATTTAACAGTAAGTATTCTTTATTATTTTGGTACTATAGAAGGGCGAAAAATTCGTTTTTTTTCTCCAGGGGCTTTGATGACAACGCTTTTATTCTTTCTAACCACCTACGGCTTTGGAATTTATATTGAAAAATTTTCCACCTACAATCAATTGTATGGGTCCATTGGGGCTTTATTGATCTTTCTATTATATATATGGATGAATTCTAATATTCTCCTGTTGGGATTTGAATTGAATGCCACATTAACCCGATTCAAAAGGGAACCAAAGTTAAGTGTTGATGGAGATTGAAGATTTAGAAGTTATTTCTTTTTATGTAGATGTATTGCTCCCTTTGGCTTTGCCCAAACCTTACACCTATAAAATCACTAAAGAACAAGCCGAATCCATAGCTGTTGGTTTTCGGGTTGCTGTTCCCTTTGGAAAACAAAAAATTTACACCGCTTTAGTGACCAAAGTTCACGATGTCGGCCCTCAAACCTATGAGCCTAAAACTATTGCAATGATCTTGGATGAAGTTCCAACCGTCACAACAAATCAGTTGAAGTTTTGGGAGTGGATGGCATCTTATTATATGTGTACTCAAGGGGAGATTATGAGAGCTTGCCTCCCAGCCGCATTGTTAATTGAGAGCAAAACAATTTTGGTTAAATGTGAAGCTACTGAAGCACAATTGAACGCCCTTTCAGATAGTCAATATTTAGTATATGAAGCATTACAAAAGCAAACCCTTACGCTGGAGGATATCAGTAAGATAACAGATCGAAAACAGGTAATGCCATTGGTGTTAGGAATGTTGGAGCACAATGTAGCGATGATTCATCAGCACTTAGAAGAGAAATTCAAGCCTA
>Ga0222717_10002091_pt1 | contig 15709 bp, 4 predicted proteins | sample C33_18DmetaG_FD_165053 | JGI IMG/M metagenome (GOLD analysis project Ga0222717, IMG submission 165053) | Estuarine water microbial communities from San Francisco Bay, California, United States - C33_18D | ecosystem: Environmental > Aquatic > Marine > Unclassified | place: USA: California...
CCGCACCGCCGCTGCCGGATTCGGTGATCGTTCCTTTGATCGTTCCTTTGATCGTCGCATCGTTGCCCATGGCCGAGGTGTCGACTCCGAAGATGTAGCCATTGAGCGGCAAGACCCACGAATCGGCAGAGGCATCGGCATCGAAGATCGTTAGTTCGGCATCATAAAAGCCGTCCAAATTGATTGGCGAATAGTGGTTCGTCGCCGTCTGCCAGTGCCCACCCACGATGTGATCGTCACCTGCACCACCTTCGATGTAATCATCACCCGGTCCGCCGAAGATCGTGTCATCCGTACCACCACGGCCCACGGTGCTGTTCTCCGCCGGAGCAATGGTTTCAAGTGGCGTTGGCTCGTACCCAATGTCTTCAACCAGGAAGAGACCGGTGCCACCTTGGAAATCGATACTTTGACTATCATTATCCGTCGTCGTCTCAAAGCCCGAGAAGAAGTTGAATATTAGCCCGCCCTTCACCGGCGATCCCGTGAGGGAGTCTTCCAACACCTCGATGGTCACCTGGCCATAATGAACGCTGGTAGTGAAGACCCCATCAGCATCAGTCGGCACGGTGACATCGGTACCCTGGGCGTCACGGACTCTCACATCCACGCCATCCATGCCGTATTCGCTGTAAGTGGCATTCGGATCACTGCTGAAGTCTTCGAAGAAGCCGTTGCCATTCTTGTCGTGGAAGACACGGCCAGAAATGCTGCTCGTTTCGTCGTCGAGGATTGTGCCAATCGCCGTCTCAGCACTCTCATCGATCACGGCATTGACAGGATTCTTGATCCAGACCCGAAGAGATTCAGGCGCCTCAAGCAGACCGTCATCGGTGATCGTCAAGCTTACGGCTTGCGTCCCTGGCGCGGCAAAGACAAGCGTTCCAGAAGTCGATCCGCTGTAGTCAGCAGCTTCCGTGGTGAGATCGTCAATCTGGAAATCGACCTCCACGTTATTCTGGAAGTCGCCTGTAACCGTCACATTGAAGATCAACCCAAAGGCAAGTCCCTCTGTGTTCGTCCCAAGCAACGGAGTCAAGGTGACGACTGGCAAAGGCTCGTCATCGACAATGGTTAGCGTGGCTTCGAACGGCGACGCACTCGCAGGTCGACCCGTCGGTGAGCGCAAGCTCATGTGGACCGTTTCATTGCCTTCCCAATCCGTGTCTTCGATGGTTGGGATATCAATCGTCTTGACGTATTCGCCAGAGGCAAAGCTCACGACCAGTTCTTGCTCGACGTAGTCCACGTCTCCCGTGGCCGTGATGCCCTGCGTCGTGAAGATCACGACGGCATCTCCGGAGGTTCCCGGACTGCGGACCAACGTGATCTCCGCCGTCTCACCTTCTTCCACACTGTAGAATGGCTCGGCAAACCGGACGGAAGAGAGTGCATTGCCTACGATCAGCGCATCGTTGGCCGCAATGTTCACAATGCCGTGGTTGTGCTCAATGTCAGCGTTGTCCGCTCCGATGATGTTGACAAAGAACTGCTCAGCACCTTCTGGCGCGAGATCATCCACCGTCACAATTTCGAATGTCTTGGTCAAGTCGCCTGGAGCAAACGTGAGGGTCGAACTGTCATCATCTATGCTAGCGGAAGCAGAGTGATAGTCTGGCGATGCCAAGAGAAGGAAGAACAAGGCCCCGGTATCGGCATAGTTTACCGCCGTGCCGTTCTGCGTGGCGTAGGTCACGGTGATTTCTTTCTCGCTCGCGAAGAGGAAACTACCCGTCGGGTCAAGCAGCCTAACTTCGAACTGCGGCGAGTCGCCCTCAACGATGTCGGTGGCATGCGGATCCCCGCCTGACGGCACGACCGGCAAGAGCTCGACCCTGACAGGATCGTCGTCATCAGAAATGACACCGACTCCGTGGCCATCATCGATCACCGCTTTGTCGGCGTCGAAGAGCTGGACGAAGAAATGCTCATCGTGTTCATCGACCACGTCGTCGTTCGTCGAAATCATCACGGTCTTCTCCGTTTCACCTGGCAGGAACGTCACCAGCTCATCCAAGGCGAGGACTGCCTGGAAATCCGCTCCCAAGGTCGCATAGTTCGCCTCTTTCTCCGCATCGTAGACACTCGAATCGACCACCTGATGCCGAACCGTAATCGTGCTTTGGCTAGGATTGGACAAACTGATCGTGAAGGTCACATCAGTGGCCTCGCTGTTGCCCATGTTCGAGTCGTTGATGCTCAAGGCCGGGATTGGATCGTCTTCAATGATCGTGCCGATGGCCAAGGTGTCGTCGAGCAGCGTTGGCAGGCCAGCGTTTGCGGGCTCCAACAAATTGGACAGTTGCAAGGTCAGCCCCTCATGCGCGCCTTCGTAGCTAAAGTCGCCTAACACAGGAACTTTGATCGTCCTGGACTGTTGACCGGGCTCGAACGTTAGCGTGCCACTCGTCTCGGTGAAGTCGACGTTGTTCGCCGCTGAACCTGGTGCGGTCGCATAATCGATCGTGAAATCGAAGGTCACGGCCCGCGAGAGTGTGACGACAAACTCCAATTCCGAGTCTGTATTGTTGCCCTCAATCACTTGAGCATCGGCGACAGAGATGGTGGAGTTGCCAATGAAACCAGCCGTGACATCGCCTCGAGATTCATTCGCATTCAGCGCAAACACGTCGGTGATCCCGATGTTAGGATCGCCCGCCGCATTGAAGTCGACGTTCACATCCGTGTTCGCGTCACTATCGATGGATTCATTGTCACCTTCATTGACCAGCGTGAGCACGAGGCCGGCTCCCGTGCCGCTGTCATAGGCTGATTCGAAGACCATGAAGAAACTATCAGGATCCAATCCAGTAAACTTAAAATTGCCGCGCGAGTCTGTGACCGTCGTGTCGACGATCGCATCGGTCAGAAGCAACGCGGCAGAAGGCTGAACCAACTGGATTTCCACACCAGCCAAACCGCCTTCACTCTCGTCACGAATGCCATTCGCGTTGTCATCGAGCCAAACGGATGAACGGATCTCAATGCCGGTGTCGCGGTCACCCGTCTTGCCGTGCGCATCGTCACCGAAGAGTTCATCGTCGCCAGTGCCACCATCCATGAAATCGTTATCGTCTTCCTCGATGACCTCGGTCTCACCGCTGATCATGAAGTTTCCACCGAAGAGGAAGTCATCCCCTTTCCCGCCAAAGAGGATATCGTAATTACCCCCACCAATGAGCTCGTCGTCACCCGCGGTGTCCGCATCGTCGTTCAGGCCGATGTCATTCACATCAATCGACGCCGGAGGCGCGCCGTTGGCGATATTGGTAATCTGAGTGAGCAGCGTCGCCTTGTTAAACGCATCGAAGGTGTCACCGATCAAGAGATCAACACCTCCATGTCCACGCAACGAGTCTTCTCCCGGACCACCGACGAGGATGTCGTTGCCCGCGCTGCCATTGAGGGTGTCGTCTTCTCCACCGCCATCAAGGAAGTCATTGCCGAGGCCTCCATCGATGGTGTCCGCACCTTCACCACCTTCGACATCGTCATCTCCCGTGTCAGCGTCGATCTTGTCATTGCCACTGCCCCCCTTAATAATGTCGTTGCCAGCGTAAGCCGTGATCGTATCGGATCCGGCATCACCGTTCAGCTCATCATCGTTGGCCGTGCCCGTGATGACATCGGAACCGTCGCCGCCGTTGATCGTGACGGACGCTTTGCCCGCTGTGATGGTGTCATTGCCAGCGTCTCCATTGAGCACCAGACTTGGGCCTTCGCCCGTTACCGTGATGGTGTCGTTGCCGGAACCCCCATTCACCACACCCGAACCAATCACATCGGTGTCTTCACCACGATCCTTGAGTGTGATCGTATCATTGCCCACGCCACCATCAATATCCACCTCGGCGAGCACACCTAACAAGTCGATGATGTCATTTCCATTGCCGGCGTCTTCGACCATAATTAACGTCACATTCTCAAACTCGGCCGTGTAACCAGCAAAGGCCACTTCCACTTTCTCACCAGCACCATCGCCTTCAAGATGCGTCACCGTGAAGTGCTCGGCATCATCGGTCGTATCGATCTCCAAGCGATCGGCAGCGCGAGATCCGATGTTCAAGGTCAACGTGCCACCTGACTGTTCCGCCAAGATCGGCTCAGGACAGGTGATCTCAAACTCGAACAGCGTGAATCGACCAAACTCCCAGGTCTCCTCGATCTTGAAGAAGAACAGGTCAACCGTGAGGAACGCTTCGAGGAAGACGTAGATCTCGCCGTGAATATTGAAGATGCACCGTGGGTCAATTTGCGCCTGGGAAATGATCTCACTGATGCGCACACGCCCATCTTGATTCGGATCATTTAGGTCGAATCCAACTTCCAAGCCAAGCCCGCCACGCACGCCAACCTCAGCAACAAACAAATCGATAACGACGCCGGCAAAGACCTCACCGTAAAGTCGCAATTCGTCCCGATCATTGCCATTGGAATCGAAGTCCTTGATGTAGAACCCATCAAAGATATCGATGACCTTGTTAGACTCGATAAACTTTTGAATACCGAACGTGTCATAACCAAAGCCCAAATTGATCTCCACCCCGATGTTCCCGCCAAACTGCGCCGCCAGAGGTCCAAAGATTGGAATGTTGATCGCGAACTGAGCTTCCGCCCGGAAGGTCGGCATATCCCATTCGATCAGGGCCACCGGCTTACCTGTGAAGAGGCCCATGAGCTCTAACGGATTATCCCAGATCGGTATGCTGAAGTTGTCGATGCTTCCGACGTCACCTGCAAATCCCGCACTGGCCTGAGCACTGGCATCAAACTCGGGATCCGCCGCAGCGTTCTCCAAGAAGTCATCTGGCACCAGTTCCTTCACCGCCGCCGCCGTATCGAAATCCCCAGAGGCGCTTTGCTCAAGAATGAAATCACCCAACGGAATCACGACATTCGCACCCGTAGGAATGTTGTCGGCAAGCTCGATCACAAAGAGCGCCACATCGATGAACTTGCGCACGCCCGGATCGAGGTAGCCAAAGGACTCCATCACATCGAGCAGATTGATATCGCGCCCAGCTAGATCCGAAAGGATCGGAATCGGCGCGGTCACCGCTTCGATGATCGGCCGCACAGGGTCGACGGTTTCATCGATTTTGTTGAGAATCGGGCCTAGGAAGTCCGAGATCCAGGTACCAAGATCGATACCCAAGTTGTTGAACCCAAGTTCTGGTGTCGTCGCCCCGTCGCTTAGGCTCCATGACCAATCGAGGTTGAAGTCAACAACCACACGAGGGAAGACTGCACTCGTTCCAAAGCCTCCCGAAAGCTTGAGGTTAATGTCAGCAACCGCTTCGATGTCCGCATCCACGATGTCGCCGAAGCTCACGCCCGATCCGGTCAGCTCAGCGAACGTCAGCTTGCCGTCATCATTGGGATCCATGATATCGACGTGCAAGCCTCCAGAAAACATCGATGGCGCGTCTGGATCATCCATGACCGTCAGTCCGAGGAAGAACAACTCACCCGTGACATCGAGCCCAGGGATCGCGGCTTGGAAGCCAACAACGATTTCTTCCGAACTGCTCGTGTCGAAATAGAAGCCGTCCTCCTTGTTTAGCCCAAAGCCCAGGTCGAAGTCGAACCCGAGCATCAGCTCCACCTTGCCATCTACTTCCAAGCCAAAGCCTGGCACACCAATATCGAGATCGAGGTCCGCATTGATGAGATCGAGCCCCCACGAAATGTGCAGGTCGACAATGAGACCTTCGTCACAATCGAGCGAAACATCCAATTGCTCGGACCCCTGATCAGGATCGAGCGCCGATCCGTCTTCATTCACCAGGACATTCAGGCCACCAGGTCCGAGCGAATTCCAGAAGACATCTTTCAGCGCCGCCTCGATAGTTGCCGTGGCACTGCCCCCGTTGGCATCTAGGGCTTCCCGCACATCAGCAAGCATGCCATCGCGGAAGCGCTGGATGAAGTCGACCTGGTTGCCCAGCGTGTTGCCGATCAGCGGGAGGTCGATGTTGTTGGCCGCGCTCTCCAGGCCATCTTGAATCGTTCCTAACAAGCTATCGAGACCATCGAGTAAGAGGCCAGCACTGCTATCGAGGATCGCACAAAGATCCAAGTTATCGAACATCGCGCCAAAGTCCGGCGTGATGATGGTGATCTTGGCCACCTTGCCTGTACCATCATTCCCAGAGAGATTCGCCGCACTATATCCGCCGATTCCACCGATGGCCGAGATGACTGAAGAAGCCGTCGTTTGACCCGAATTGATCGTTACGGTCAACGTATCTCCAGCAAGTGAAGCCGAAGCACCGGTGCCGACAACCGGATCCTGCTTAAACTTCACTTCAAAGTCCGCATTCGGCCCCGTCACCTTGAAGTCGTTGTTATCGCCGCGGAACGCAAGATCTACAGTGAAGTCAGCCTCAGCCTTATCGCTGACAAACACGCGAATGATATCTGGGATATCGACAACGAGGTGATTGTCAGGATAGCCGTCTCCGTTGTCGTCCGCATCCGTATCAAGTGGAGTGCCTTCGAGTGGCGCGTAGATCGGCAAGTCGGCGGTCAACCCAGCCTCGGCCGTGAAGCCAATGCTCTCGTGACTGAAGATCGTCTCGTGGAAGTAGTGGCGACCATCCCCGTTGTTGTCTTTCAGACCAAAGCCGACGTTGGCCTTGCCTTCGGTATCGGGGTCACCATCCGCATCGAAAGTGACCTCACCGTCGCGGACAAAGATTCCCACGACCGATCCGAGCGAAGCTTCAAACTCAAGATTCGAACCCAACACTTCCGCCTCAAGCACCACACCTGTGGTGTCATAGAGGAACGCCGTCACCGCACATGGATTCGTGATGTCCAAACCAAACTCCAAGGTCGCCGTCGCCGTCGCCGCCACATCGAGCATGCCATCGCCACTCACCGTGACAAACTCCGTTGCACTCTGAAGGAATGTCAGGGCAGCGCTGTTATCACCCTGGATCTGATTGAGAAGATCGTTCACATCGAACTGCAGATCAATCTGATCGCCGTAACCGACCATGTAGTTGAGCGAGAATTTGATCGCTGTCTTGGTCACGAAACCTTCGCCGCCACCTTCAGTCAGCGTCGCGCTCCACGGCGTGGTGACGGCGCCAAAGGCTGTGATGATGGCGTTCGCCGTCGTCTTACCAGGATCAACATGAACGGTCAGCGTTTCTGTAACCGCGTTCCACTCCACCAGCGACTGATCGCCACTCACGTCGTGGCTACCGAGAATCCGAATCGTGGCATCGGTCAGACCCGTATTCGCCGTGGTGAACTTCAGCCCGTTGTTCGTACCGTATGGATTAAACGTCGCTTCCAGGTTGGGCCCAACCATCGTGATCATGGGATCAGCCGTGTCATCGACAGACGCATTGAAGACGCTCGGATCGAGATTAAAGAGCTCCTCCACCTTCTCCTCGAACATTTCGAGCATGGACTCAATGTCATCCGTCTCGTTCTCCGCCACCGCTTCAACCAAGTCACCGACCTTGCTTGCCCAATCTAACAAGTCCGAGAAGCTCATGTTCACGAACGGGATCTTCTCATTGAGGAATGAGAAGCTCTCCATCTCCGTGAGCAGGTCTGTCACGACACGCAGGCCATTGATGACGTCAAAGAAGCCCATCTTGCCAAACTGCCCTGCCCCATCGAGGCCACTCAGCGTGACAAACGTCCCAGTGTTCGATCCATCATAAGGATCAGAGTTGTAATTAAGGTCATTGATGTCCGGGATGAGGACATTGATAAATGGCTCGGTTCCCAGCGTGACCAAACTCGAAGCCGCTTTCAACTGCGCCTCGAACGCGCCTGTGAAGGTGATGTCGCCAATGATGCTATCCACGTTGGAGATAGCATTCGTCAGCTCGGTGATGAAGAATCGCCCGTCGCCGCTATCCGTGGCCAACAACGGCACATTCACCGTGATGTCTGAGGTCGTGTTAAAGAAGCTATCCGCAGCGACCGTCGATAGTTCGAGGAAACCCAACCGCACCGAACCATCGATACCAGCATCAGGTCCTGTCGTCTGTGTGCCGAAGCTCAGGGTTCCAAATAAATTCACGTCCTCAAGGAAGAGGCCCTTGATCGGTGCTTGCGAGACGCTGGAGTAGAAGAGCGTTCCGCCGCTATCAAAGCCTTCCGCGTTGAAGCCTAACTCATTAGCGAAGACGTCATCCTGCTCAGTAATAACTTCCAGACGCGTGATGATGCCTAACTGAAGATCAAGATTGCCGTCCCCATTCCCCAGCGCATCCTCATTCACGTCCAGGTTGCCATCGCCATCGAGATCCTCATTCTCACCGAAGACACCATCGTAATCATCGTCCTCGCCGGGTGCTTCCACATCGAGGCGCCCATTGCCGTCCGTATCTTCACTGTCCACGACGAGATCTGGAATCATGTCATTGTTCGTATCAATGATGGGGATGTCCAGCACACCATCACCATCCATGTCTTCATGAAGCGCGGAGATGGCGATCGTCGACCCGGCCTTCTGCGCGATGATGCGATCCTGCAGACCGGCATTGGCAAAGAGCAGGTTCAGGTCATCGGCCAAATCTTCGACCGAGGTGTTGTCCGATGTGTGAGGCAAGACGCCACTTGGGTTCTTCAGCAACGTGAAGATGTGCGTTTCAGTTTCATTGATCTTCAGGGTGAAATGCGCGTCCTCCGTCAATTGCCCATCGGACGGTACCGGGATGGCTGGTGAACCCAACAAGCGCGGCACATCACCCGGCGTCAGATCGTAGCCCAAAGTGAACGACAAAATGAGATCGGCCATCGCGTCAATCGTGGCCTTCAGCTCGGCCGCCGCGACTTCACCCAGTGCGCCGAAATCAAAGTCCCAACTATCCGACCACCCTACCAAATCAAGAGTAACATCCTCGTAGAGGTAAAGATTGGTTTCGGGATCGAAGGTCGGCGGCGTGAGATCCAGTGCCGTGGCGAGATTAGTGACAAAGTCCGCGAGGTTGTAGCGCGACGTCTCAATGCCCGTCATGCCAGTATTGAAACCAAGATCTGTCAGCGCATGAGGAAGCTTGTCATCGAAATCGAGCTTCAGGGTCGTGCCCTTGGCGATCTCAGCGTCTTCGAGTGAGATGGAGAAATTGCCGTCCTTGTTCTTGCGTGCCGTGACTCCTGCGGGAAGAGCGGCATCGAAATGGGCGACCAAGGCATCGATATCAGCGAAGGTGCCACCTAACAATGACACGCCTATCGGCGAACCGGTTCCTAACGTTAAATCGAAGTTGATCGGTCCCGTCAGCGTGACCCCACCGCCTCCATCTATGTCCAGGCTCGTGCTCACCTCGACGCTGGCCATCTTGGCAAAGACGTTATCAATGAAGAGCTGCGCAAAGTCGAAGGCGTCACCAACCGTCACACCATTCGTAAATGGAATCTCTGTCTTAAAGACCGAGGTCTCCTTGAAGAGATCCAAGAAGAGGATCACCTGCTTGAGCATGGAGAAGAGCGCATGCTCCGAAGTTTGATCAAAGCTCGGCAGCGTCAGGTTGTGCGTGATGTTTCCGCTAGAGTCGATCGAGACCATCACCGTGCTACCACCTTTGCCACTGAAGGTCACGGTGTTCGCCACAAAGTCGACTTCCACGACGAAGTCCGCAGGCAAGCTAAGCGGCCCGACCTGAATGTTTCCATTCACACAAACGTGCAGAGCTTCCGTCAGCGTGACGTTGATATTAAAGCCGCCCAGGCTCGTGCTGTAAGCCGCATTCGTCGTGTTCAGCTCCATCATCATGGAGCCCGTCATCCCGATAAGCCCCACATCGAACTCCATGTTGGCAAAGCCAGCCACCCCATCGGCGGTGAAGGCGAATTCACCCGTCCCATTGTGAAACCCAACAATTGGTAAGGCGCCCGCTGTAAGCGTGAAGTTGAGATCCTCGAATTTCACCCCGGTGAACGCCACAGTGCCGCCACCCGTCTTGACCTGTGAGAAGGTAAAGTTGCCGCCCAGCTCGATCAGATTGGGCGACACCATCGTCCCGAAGTTCAGAGCCAGATTGAGCCCGCCACTGACTTCTAGGTGCTCACCCGCTTTGACATCAATCGTCACTGGCGTGCCTTCCCAATCGAAGACTTCCATGACCGCGTCCGCAACATCGGTATTGAAGCCAAAGTCGAGCGTCATCGCCATGCCACTATTGATCTCGAACCAGGAGATGCCTGAATCAACGGTGAGATCGATTGCTCCGGCACCAGCCACTTCGCCATCATTGATGACAAAGAGAGCGTGACCGTTGTTCAGGGTGAAGACATTCCCTAACGCACTACCTAAATTGAAAGCCACATCGTCAGCCACGATGGTGACCATCTTGGTCCCACCATCCGACACACGTTGCTCAAAGCCAAAGTCTCCAGTCAGCACATTGAACCCGCCGATCGTCAGGCTCATGTCCGTGGCGATGAATTTGACGAACTCATCAGCACCGAGATCAATGCTCTGTGTCACGCCCCCGACCACCACGCTAGCCATGACAGGGTCGGCGTAGGTCTTCACCTGTAAGCCCAACGTGCTCGTTCCCGTCGTTGCGAGACTAAAGCCGCCGATACTGAAGGCAAACGCACTGGCATTGATCTCACCGGCCAGACCATCCTTCGTTCCTACAAAGATGCCACTCAGACCGGTAAGCGTCAGCACCGTATTGTCCCCATCGTCAAGGAAAGGCAGCGTGACATTGTTGAAGCCAACCGTGACGACTTCATCACCTGAGACAGAGTCGGTCTGTTGCTCGAACGCGAAGTTCCCCGTGATGTCCATGGGGGCTCCTGTCAATCCACCCGGATCGAGATTCAGCGTCACTCCCGTTCCCTCGACGCGCACATAAGGTCCCTCAGGCACATCGACCGTCACCGGAGTACCAAAGACCGTGTGGGTCTCGTTGTAGGCCGTGGTGAAATCGTTGATCTCAACACTGAACGTCCCATCGAGGTAGGTATCGCTGTTCGCGTCATTTCCACCTAGCCCCGGAATACCAAGCGACACCTTCGCATCATTGATCTCGCCAACCACACCATCGGTCGAATCTTCGTGGGTGAAGACCAACACGCCAGAAGCCTCCGCTACCGTTACCAGTTGATTGCCCACGAGATCTTGGAAGGAGAAGGCCAGGTCATTCACGCCGACGGTGATGACTTCGTCACCATTGTCCGGGATCGCATCGGGATCCTGGCGTTCGAAGAGGAAATCACCCGTCACCGTGATGTCAGGGATCGCCAACTCCAGCGTGCCATTGCCCTCCACTCTATAGTAGGGACCCGCCATGAGTGTCTCGCTCATGCCTCCACCCGTATCCACGGTGATCTCGTCCGTCGCTGTATTGAATCGCAATTCATAGGTCCCGGACAATTCATCGACGCTCGGCACGGGCGGCGAGTAGCCAGGAGGCAGGGTCAAGGTTGCGACTCCTGCCGTGTCCCCATCCGCCTCTACATAGAAGTGACCGGTTCCAGTAGCTTCGAGCACATCGTAGCTGGAGCCCCCGAAATTCACGCTCATTTTGAGTTCGGTGATCACGGCGGCGATTTCCATGTCGCCGCTTGCGCCATCGGCGCGGAGTTCAAAGACACCCTTCAACGTGTTCCCGAGAATAATCAGGCCGTCGCCAGGACCAGTGGCGTCCACCTTGATATACTCGTCTGGCCCGACCATGTCGAAGATGTCGTCATCCGAGACGATGTAGGTGTGGACACCCCCATACTCGAAATCCTGGCCCGCCCAAAGTCCGAGTGGATTGTCGAGGGTTGCATCGAGAACGAATTCGGCCTCCACACTACCCGCCTTCGTGATGAGGAAATCCGTAGCGAAGTTCGGCAAGCTCTGGACCGCAGTCGAGAGGATACGCCCACCCGAAATCACCGATGGATCCGGCGTGGCCGTGACCGAAACATCGAGAGTCACCGTGGCTGAGCCTGCGAGATCGACACCGCTACCACCGACCCAAGATGGGACGAAATTCAGAAGGTCGAACGCCGTCGCTGTGACCTCCGTTTTAGCCGTGAGCGACCGAATATCCAGGTAGGCTTCCGTGGCCTCCCGACCGAACCCGAAATCGAGTTCCAATGAATTCTTTAAGGTGACAGTTGAACCCGCTCCAAATGCCCAGCTCATGAAGTCACTTGCCGCGTCCGCAATCAGCGGTGTGACCTGATTCTCGACCAGGGAGATCTTCACGTCCCATCCATACTCGGTCCCAGGAGGGTCACCTGGAGAGGAATACCGACCGAGGACCGAATCAACCTCCACCGTAAAATTACCAAATATGGTTCCATGCAAATTCTCTAAGTCTTCCGTAATTTCAGACTGATCTGGTGTGAGGGCGAGCGCTGCTGAGATCACATTCTGAATCCGGTCCTGAACCACATCCTTAGCCTCGATCAGGTCATCGAAGCTCGATCCGATGAGCGGGATGTCCAAGAGGGCATCCGGTATATTCATGAGATCGTCGACCAGATCACTCACATCCCGAAGCGCCCGATCCACCTCGGGAACAACCGACTCTGTCTCCACCACGCGAAGTCGAATCTCCTGGCCAATCGCATCCACTTCAGGAACGAAGGCCAACTCGGTTCCTGGAACCACCGTTCCCAAGTAGTTGTCGAACTCACCCGTCATGGTGCCGGTCCAGGTAAGGATCGTATATAGATCATTCGCCGCCGGCTCAAATCCACTGAGCAGCGTCACATCCAAGGTACCTCCCAATTCCACATCTCCGGTCACCACAATCTGGTCATGCCCCACACCCGCACCCGCATTGCTTTCAATCTCTATTTCCGTCGTGGCCCCAGCACTTAAAGTGAGGGATGGCACCGCCAGAATACCGGGAGAGTTACCAGGAGCAACGGATCCGCCCGTCACAATCACTGATAAACTGAGCGAACCCGTCCCAGAGAGCCTATCTTGAGGCCCCAGAACGAGTTCATTATCAGTAAGTTGGACGTTATCATCGCCCAAATGGATGTGCGTTCCAGCACTCGGCGGTCCATTTGCTGCGTTCAGGGTCATGACCAAAGCCTCGGCCATGGGGTCGCCCTCGATTTGTGAATCGAGGGTCTTTAAAAGGTCCGGCGCTGCTGCCAAATCGATCGGTTCACCAACCGAAGTTGAGACCGTCTCGACACCAGCCGCTGTAGTCTCAGAAACCGGATCCGCGTCATCGGCATCCTCAAGCACGGTCGCGGCGAGATCATCCGAGTCGGATGACTCATCTGCATCGCCGAGGTCCGGCCATACCTCCACAACCTCAGCATCAGCAAAGAGATCGTCCCGACTTGTCGACTCGAGCTCTGCCTGCGCAGATTCTGTCTCTCCACCAGCCCATTCTTCTTGAATCACGTCCGCCGCTTCGAATCCAAACGGATCGGTTTCGTTCTGTAAAGAATCGGCACCGACTCCTAGACCATCCGCCGACAACAGGAGTCGAGGCTCAAGGGCCTCCACTTGGTACTGCTGGCGTTGTCCAGAATTGCTCGTCAATGCTTTGAGGGACCGACGTCCTTATTAACCTATACACCAATCATCTCCAGTTCTTACAGCAAAATTTTATGAAAATCACACGATCCTATGAAGCTATCGGAAATAGACAATTCCTTCAATCAGCATTGTCCTGTTGGTGAGAAGTTTCTCAGGCCCGTCTTGTCGGATACGACCAACCTGAGCTAGCCTACAACCATGCCAGCCAGAGCCATTCTCACACTCGCCGTGCTCGCTCTAATCGGCTGCGCAAACACCCCATCGCAGCCCTCGGGAGACGGCCCATTCGCGGCTGTTCACGGACGTTGGGTTTATAGCCATTTGGGTCAGCCAACCATCGACATTCTCGACGGCCAAACCACAATCGAGAACACCCTCAAACGGTGCGAGATTAGCATCTCTGAATCTGGAAAAACGTCGCTCCAAACTCAGGATGGTGGACGCATGAAGTTCACCCTACAAGTGGCCGAAGATACCGATAAAATTCTCCGCCTTGAGGCCACGGAAGGTGAGGAGTCAAACTGGATCTACGACAAGGAAACCGATCGACTTATCATGCCAATGTCCCTGATGATCGAAGACGCTGAAGGGACCATTCCCGCCTACTTCGCCCGATTGCCATGAATCGACCGATTCATGGGGGCACCTTCAAGCAGACCCACTTCGAGGCAATCGCCCCCCACAAGGCTCAGCACTGCTATGTCGAGAAATAGTGGCAGCGCGACTTCGACATCCTCGTCTATAGGTAGTCTTGTCCTCGCACACTTCAGCCGCTACTTGTCGAGAAGCGATTCCCCGGCTTAATTTCATCTCTTATGCAAGCTAGGGCTGTCCTCCCTCTCTTGGCGCTAGGCCTCATCGGCTGCGCCTCGATCGTATCTGAGCCTCTCCGGAAAAGTGGCCTCGCTGCTATCCAGGGACGCTGGATTTACAGCCACCTTGGCGAGCCCAGCGTGTGGAAGGATTCTGTCTCTGATGGAAAGGAGTTGATCGAAGGCAGGCTAATAGGATGCCGGATTGTGATTGGGAATGGCGGCCAAACCGCGCTAGTCACCCCAAATGGCGAAGGCATGAATTTCACCCTGCAGGTGGAAGAAGAGACCCCACTCATGATACTACTCGAAGCCACCGACGGCAAAGAAACTGGTTGGACCTACGACAAGGAGACAGACCTACTCATGAGGACCATGTCCCTCACCGTCGATGGTGAGAAAGGTACGATCCCAGCTTATTTCAAACGAGGGTAAGGACATGACCAGGCTTACCATTCCTTAAAAGAAAATGAATGCGCCACGTTTCAGAGTGCTTGTTGGCCTGCTCGTCAGCATCGCCGCGCTCTCTCAAGCAGAAGATTTCCCACCCGCAGAAGTCCGCCTATTCACTGGAGACAGCCCCACTGAGGGACTCGATCTCGCCCACGAACCCGGAGGACGTTTCACGCACGCAATCAATTTCGGGGGCACTGATACGCTCACGATCGGAGGCCTAGCATTCCAACCCGACAGCGCCCTACCCGATCTCAACCTCCAGTCGAACCCAAGCATCCCCGCATGGGAAACGATCAACAACTTTGGCTCCACGACTGCAGATGCAAGTCTCGCCACGCTCCTTCACAGCATGCGCTGGGCGTCCCACCCTGAGGACCTCGCCTTCCAGCTTACCGGCCTCGAAACCGCCAGCTCACACAAGCTTCAGCTCCTCTTTGTCGAGAAATGCTGCCAACGCGGGTTCGACATTCTAGTCAATGACAACGAAATTCTCCGAGGCTTCAGTCCACAGCAGCTCGGCGGCGACGCCAGCGGTAGCGGCGTGGTTGTCAGCATCGTACTACCGCCAGGGCTGACCGAGATTCAGATTGTTCTTCGCGGCGACGCCCGCGGATTCCCTGATCCCTCCCCCGTCATTCAAGCCGCCACCCTGGAGCAATTCCCCACCGAGCCTGCCACAAAAGTAGCTCTCCCTCTGCTCACTCTAAAACAAGCACCCAACAAAAACACCCTCGTATGGCTCAGCACTCCAGGTAGCACCTACCAAGTCGAGTATAGCGAGACGCTCGACCAGGCCACCTGGCTTCCGATCAGCGGCACTCTCGAAGGCACCGGCGACACTCTCTTATCACAAGACTCGAATCCGGCCAGACTTGCGAAGCCGGAAGGCTTCTACCGCCTCCGCGTGGAGTAAAGAAGCTCTAACAGAAATCCACAAATCCATTTCCCGGACCTTCATGCT
>Ga0222717_10002094_pt1 | contig 15702 bp, 15 predicted proteins | sample C33_18DmetaG_FD_165053 | JGI IMG/M metagenome (GOLD analysis project Ga0222717, IMG submission 165053) | Estuarine water microbial communities from San Francisco Bay, California, United States - C33_18D | ecosystem: Environmental > Aquatic > Marine > Unclassified | place: USA: California...
AAACTATCAAAGGTTAAATTCTTTGGTTCTCTTTTTTCTTCATCTAAATCCCATACTAATACATCTACGTATGGTCTTAGCAAGGTCATAGCATGACCCACAAATCCATTACCAACCACTCCTACTCTCATTAAACACACCCTCCATCTTATATTATATTTGCGTATAACCTTTTATTATAAATATAAGATGGTTGTGAATTATTTGAATTTTCTTTTTATTCTATCGATTGCGTTTTTATCAGAAACATTGGTGCTATTGCCAAGTGAGTTTCCGAATATATTTAATACTTCGTTTTTTGTAAATTTCTTTTCTTCGTCCGCAGATCTTATTTTTTGCTTTGCATCGTTTACTCCACGAATTATGTTAGTAGTTAGCTGACTGCTTGTGATTCCAAACCATGCTATAAGTCCAGGAATTCTTGCCACAAAATATCCAATGAATTGTGTAATAATAGGAAGCATTGCAGGTCCTAATAATACTACTGCAACAATTGCTCCGATAAATCCAAATGTTCCTGTTAACCATGCCCAAATTCCATCAAAGAAACCTTCTTTTTGTTCTTTTGCTTTTAATTCACCTAAACTAATTAGTTTTTCTTCTGTATCCTTTAGATCATGACCAAGTACCTCTTTTCTTCTATGTAATTTTATTACATCGAGTTCCCGGTCGTCCATATTTTCTAGTGCCGACTCATTTTTGTTTATTAAGTCTGTAACATGAATTTTGTCACCAGGTTTAGGTAGACCCACTATTTCTTGTGCTTTTTTTGCTAAATTAAGTGCAACTATATCTTCGTTTGATTTATCATCCGACAATGCAAGAGCATCTACTGATCCTGTTACATATGCACGAACATGACGTTCAAGTTCTGATTCGTGTCTATTTAGTTGTCCTGCAATTTCAGTTCTGTCTTGTTTTAGACCCCAATTAGAAACTGATATACAACCTTGGGTAGATAATAAACTAAATAAAACAAAGGATATTGCTATTTTTTTAGCACATTTCATACTAATATATATTAAGTTTTTATTTTTATATAAAATTTATTTAGTTCTGAGTGGAAGTTCTTTTCCGATTCTGTACGAAAGTTTGGTATATTTTTGCGAAAGAGTTTCTCTGTGTACAATAGATTTCTATTCTCACATACAATTAAATTATTTATTTTAAATTGTTGTATTTTATGTTTTTCTTTTTTAAGCAGTTTACAACACTCCATTGTAAATGTGTCATCAGGACCGTATCCTTTAAATGTATTTGGTATTCCTATTTGTTTTAGCAATGTTGCGGATATTGCATTAAACCAACCACCACCCCATTTGAAGGTTTTCACGGGTGATAAATAAACTTTTCCATAATTTTTGTTTATAATGTCATCGTGGTTTTTAATGCAATTGCAAAATCCGAGTGGTTTGTCTAGATAATTTTCGTTTACCAAACAATCCCATGTGGTGTCCCACATTTTTACAAGACTCGGACTAATTATATACCAATCTAATATATTTTTTATTTTATCAATTGAGTTTTCAAGATGACCAAGTATTTTTTTACTAAAGTGTAAATCACAATCAAGGAAAATTATAGTATCATTTTCGTGTGATTCTTTAATTGTATGTCGTCTATGTTCATTTACTCCGAGAAAATTGTTAACGTTTTGTATTGTTGTTTCAATTTGCAGTTTACTTTGCTTGGATATATTTTTATATATGTATATATATTTTTCTTGCTCTTCATTATCTATATCTAATATGGTTTGATTTAAATTTAAGCACGAAAGTATTTTAAAATTATTTTTATTTTTAATATAGTCGGAGCATAAATTAAGTTGAGATATAATTCGATTATATTGTTCTAACTCATGTGGAAAGCAATGTATTGATATTGTGTTCATTTAAATATTCTTGGAAATATCATTCTAAAATATAGGAACTCTTCTTCGTTATTACGTTTTGTAATTGTATGATATATTTTTTCATAAAACTCTTTTTTGTTTTTTAATATACTCTCTCCTGAGACTATGAAATTATTATCACAACTCTTTGTTACATATAAATTTTTATTTATGTCAATTAACTTTATATAATCATTTACAGGTTGAACTCTATATGGAAATGTTCCGAGAAATATTGAGTGCCATTGTTTAAAATTATATCTCGATCTTTCAATTTCTTCATCTATTTTTACATGAAGGTTTTTGGACAATTCAATATCTATTTCATATTCAGACGCAATAGTACACTTTGGTTGCTTTTGTTTATTATGAAATGATATTTGTTTATTTAGAAATTTCCACGACTTTGGAAATTCTTCGTTAATTAAACATAATGTAGTTGGTAGATTATCATAATTGTTTATTATATATCTGAGATATTGTTCTATATAACTCTTTTTAATATCGTCTTCTAAATTATTTACGACAATTATATTCTTGTTGATTTCCGTGAACTTTACATCTTTGTAGTTTTTAATGCAAACGAAGTCTGTTTGGGGGTTTAGTTTTTTTGGTGTACTTGATTTTAGTCCTGTTTTTATTTTTTTTAAAAAAGAAAATGGATCTTCGTTTGCATTAAAATTTTGGTCATAATGCTTTATTAAGGAATATACTCGTTTTTTAAAGTGTGATAAATTCATACTTGATGCAAAAAAATCATCTTCACATCTTGAACGAAAATACCCATATATTGATTTACGGAGTGTATCTTTGGTAATTTTATACATTTGTGTTTTTTCGTTGTAAGCAACATCAACACTTGGATTATATTTTGCTTTTTTTAAAATAGATTCTCGTGTTATATACTTTCTGTTTTTAACAGATCCGTGGTATGTAATTTTTATTTGATTATTACTACAACCAATTTTTTTTACTAATTCATTTTTTATTCTCCAATCAATAAAGTCCTGTTTTACATATTCAAGTCCGTTAAAAAATCTATCGTGTTTAAGGAAGTTGTCTATATCTTTAATATCAAGATAACCTACTAAATTTAAAAAGTCACCAGAACCACATATTGCTTTATCATACAGAGGCATACTTTTGTTGTGAAATAATTCTGAGTGATAAACATATCCGTATCCAGGTTCTCCAATTCTGTCGTGTAAAAGTTTTTGAACATCATCCGTTGTCTGTAAAAAGTTTGCAACTGAATGTGTTTCCTTGTATTCTTGTTTAAAGTTCGTTTCTTTTAGAATTTTTTTACAGATTTGAGTTATTTTATTGTCTTCAAGTGACTCAATTATTCTGTTAATCCAGAATGGGTTGGTGATATGAATATCTCCATCTACCCACCCTACATATTTAAAATCATTTTTAAGTTTATTTATTCCTAGATTTAATAATTGTTCTTTTTGCCAATAAATTTCATTACAATACACTTTTGTATGTACATTTAAATTGTCACTTATTTTAAATCTTGATTTGTTGTGTATACACTCTACAACATGAAGATGTAAATTTTTTGTATCAATTATTTCTCTGTAAAAGTTGAGAAAGTTAAAATACTTTGATACATAATTGCATGGATTAAAGTAACAACATACTAATGCTATATCATCTGTGTTCATTTAATCTCAAAGTCATCAGTATAATTGTCATTATAAAACTGATTTGCTCTTTCCTGTGTTTTTATATCTTTTATATGATGTATTTCTAAGTTAGAGTCAGTTGGTAACTTTGTGTAGTTTGAGTGTCCAATGATATGTTCGTGCAAAGCACGAGTCCACTTTATAGTTTTAGTATTTTTGAAAAGTCTTCCTTGATAATCTGGATAATTTATCCTACCAAATTTATCAAGTTTCCATTTATACATTTTTAAATGCTTTTGTGTTATTCCGGTTACTTTATTTGTTCTTGGTATATAAAATAAATCTTTTTTTGAATTTAACTCTATAATTTTTTTTATATTTTTCATAAGGTGTCTAGATGGCAGTTCATCCGAATCTAGTTGAAATATAAAATCACCCTTACACTTACTATTTAATATATTTTTATGATTTGAGAAATTCTTGTTTAATTTATTTTTATAAACATTATCAAGTGATTCCAATATTTTTAGGGTTGCTGAATTGTCAGAATAATCATCTAGTACGACTATTTCATCTTCTTTATCTAAATGTTCATTAATCCTAGATAATAGAAGTAACAATGACGTGTCTTCATTATGAGTGCAGATTGCGTAACTTATTTTCATAATCTAAACTTATCAGTTTGTTCTTTATTTTCAACACCATTTATGAATTCCTCAAGGTCTTTATATACTCCAAGAAAATTATCAACACTACCAAATCTGTCTATAATAACTGAACGAAATGTTTTGTCATTTATTTTTGATAAATCTAAATTAAGATTTTTCTCTACAACTGAACGTTCCATTTTTATATCGGATATATTATCGGTTTTTCGTATTATTGTGTCTTTTTTTTGATAATCAGAAAACATAGATGAGAAATTAAGGTATCCAACTCTGCAATTTTTAATCTCTGTTAATGTGTATGTCCTATAACAATCAAAACTTAATAATTTCTTGACATGGGATTCATAGAATGGACGGGGACGATTGATTAATTCATTGATTGGACTTTTTATTTCATATCGTCTTTTTAATAACGAAAGTGTATCCGTAACGAGTATTCGTTTAATAAACTCACGAAAACGTGTCCAAGGAATATTCTCAAGACTTAATGCGTGAAGTTTTAATCCTTTAGTATCTTTCCATGTATTTAATACAAATATGATTCTGTAAAACTTTCGTCTTGATATAGACTCATCAATTGTTGAGTTATTATACCTAAAAGTACATATTTGTCCTGGTTTTAATAGTCGTTTGTTACCTGCACGAACACTACCCACCATTCTTCTGAGATAATCTCTGTAATAACTCATAACATATAATATATATGAAACAAGTTAGTTATTATATATCCAACTCAGGTAACTCTATATCTTCAAATGCAGGTAACTCTGATAAGTATTTTTCAAAAACTTTATCACAATCATCGTGAATTTTTGACGGACTAAATTTTTCTAAATTGATTTCTTTTAATTTGACTGCTTTATTTGAATATTTTTCATATTCACGAAAAACTTCTTTCATTTTACTAGAAGAATATTCACCATCAACTGTCATCCATTTTGATTCTTTTGTAAAAATACTATTATCAATTCCAACCTCATGTAGTTGACCAGGTAGTAATATAGAATTTTTCTTATCAATAATATCTAAGTGTCCTGACCATTTAGTTGCAAGAACTGGAATTCCTGATAATGATGCTTCTAGTATTGGTCTTCCGAATCCTTCACCTCGTGTATGTGTAACAAATGCTTTAATTTTGGGATTGTTGTATAACTGATATAATTCATCTGAAGAAAAGTTTCCGTGTAGTAAATAAATGCTCGGCAAATCTTTAGACATTTGTTCTGTTAATATTTCTTTGATTCTGTTTTCGGTATCTATATAATCACTTATACTGAAATTCGTACCTGAAGTTTTGAGTATCAATGCAGGTTTGTCTTTTTCATCAGAGAATGCATTTAAAAACGATTCAATAAGTGAATTAACATTTTTACGTCCACCATCATCTGTGTTACTTGATACCCACTGACCAACAAATAAAAAACAAAAGTCTTCTTTTATTTGATTTAACTCTGATATTGTTCTTATATTGATTGCTTCATCTTTGTAGAACGTGTCATCGGCATATTCATGTATTACCTCAATGGGAGTTTCTATTTTTATCACTCTACCTTGTTTGTTTGAATACGATGAATTAAGAAATGTTTCTTTTGTAAATTGAGACGGAACTATAAGCAGATCCATTTTATTTACACCATCTATAAACGAAGAACCAACAATATCGGTTTCTACACCAGCAGTTATACCTATATTGAATTGACCAATTGCTTTAAATTCTGGTGGAAGTCCGAGTTGAATATATACATCACATCCCTCAAATGAATCATCGTTTTTAATAAAATATTCCGATAATTTTTTGTTCAATGGTGGATTATCAATTAGTCCTGTTTGTGGATTTGAACCCCAAGGTGTAGCAACCATTCTTATGTCGTATTCATCGTTTTTTGTAGTAAGATATTGTGCAAATTCACGTGCGTGGTCACCATATCCACTTCTTGACATTATGGGTGATACATATAATAGTTTCTTTTTCATGATACTTTATTAAATCTATATTTTGGGGAAGGTTTAAAATTTGCTATTGCATAATCAATACCATTCGCTAAACCATTTATCATTCTGTCTATATTAAAATTCTCTTCAACGAAACTACGACCGAGTTTTCCCATGCTATCAAGTTCATCTTCGGTTTTATTATACATAGTTAGAATAGCAGATGCAACCGAGTCGGACGAAACAAAGTCTTCATATAAATAGGGACTGCTTCCGTCACCTGATAATTTTGAGATACTTGGTTCGAGTCCTAAACCCCATGTATTGTCTTTATCGATTTGATCTTTAAGTCCTCCTGTTTTATTGCAAATAATAGGAGTTCCTGCGGATAATGATTCTAGTGTAGATAAACCAAAACCCTCGTTACTAGCGTTATTCAATGTAACACTAAAAGTATTATACATTTGATTTAATATTTCAGGAGTTACTTTGCTTGTACTAAATAAAACATTTACTTCTGGATATAAATCATTGACTAACTTAATTAAATCATGCCCACCTTCACCAACAGAATTCGTGTGTAGCATTAATAGTGTATGCTTTCTGTCTGATTCCGAAATTGTGTTATAAAACTTTGAAAAACCCTCAATTGATGTGGGTAATTGTTTACGTCTCATGTTTACATTATTACATAAAACCGCAAACTTACATTTTTCTTCAAGTAAACTTTCACGTGCATTTTTGATGGAAGCATTATCTATCTTTGTAAAAATACTTGTATCAACTCCGTGTGGTACATATTCACAAAACACCTCTCCATCTGTAACTTGCGTTACAACATCGTAAGTAAGTTGGCTAATACATCCGATCCAATCACAACTTAAATAAACTCCACGATTGTAGGTAGGGATTGGATAATTATCCCATACATGATAATAACACAAAGGGGTTGTTTTTCTTAACTTGTTCTCGATTGAATATAGCCATTTGTAAAATCTAGGATCGGAAATGTGAATTACTGCATCAATTTTTTCGTTCTCACATATACCAAATAATGTTTGCTCATCACCGTACCCATTAGAGCAATATAAACGAACATAACAATCATCTACTTTATATCGTTCTGATATAGATTTGCTTACATCGATTATCTTACCTGATTCAGGATGATTCTGTTTATTTGCAATTTGTATCCAATTATATTTGTCTAAAGTCCTCGTAATAAGTTCTTTGCATATGTTACCCACACCAGTTGGGTATCGTATATCATCTCCAATGAGCAGTATATTAGGTTTCATTCCATTTATTATGGAATAAAAAGAAATAAAAGTCAATTAGTATTTCTTATTATCGGTGATAGGATTGGTCTTATCGACTTGGTTTTTAAATTTGTTTTCTGTCAAATATAAATGAATCGCACGATTTACCAATTTCTGTAAGGTCATGTCAGAAGTAAGGGTATTCATTTTGAATTCTGAGTATTTGTCAGACAATACTTTTACCGTTGTTAATTTGTAGTTTGCATCATTCATTTGTAAATAAATATATCTCAAAAAAAGTTTTAGTTCAAAAATATTATAAAAATATTATAAAAAGTATTAAAGTGCTTTCCATTTTGGTGGAGACATTGGACATGAGTTACTTGCCAACAACAACTTACCACTACTACATCCACACTTCATACATTTAGCAACATTAGATTCTTTATTCTCCATCCAATAACTACAACCACGACATATACTTAGACGAGTGTTCCATTGCTCTGCGGTTACAACAGGACGATTACTACGTTTCCAGGCAACTAAAGAGTTTGCTAAATTACTAGGTAGATCTGTAAATCCAAGTTGTTCTGCTTCTGTTTCATAAAATTCCTTTTTAGGTTGCTCGTCTTTTTTAACAGATTCTTTTTTTACATCATTTAAATTTGGTGAAGACGATTCAGACTTTATATTTACTGCTTTATTTAAGGCATCTTTTCTACTCTGTTCTAATAATTGCGTAAGATGCTCTCTAACTGTGGGAGGGGGTTCTGATTCCGTAGTTCTCTTTGGTTTAACACTTACTGAGTCTGTATCAACAATAATATCTGTGGATTCAATGCGTTCTTCTGTTATATTCTCGGGTTCTTTATTATTTAATTCATTATTAACCTTCGAATAATCTGTCTCCTTCTTCACAAATTCTGTGCGAGGTACTCCGTTTCTTTTATATCTTTGAAAAAAATTACTCATAACATTTTTAATTTATCTTACACTAAATACTTATATTTGAGATGAAAAAAAATATACTACAACTTTCTAATAATAATAATTTATTGGAAAAAGAACTAAAAAACAATCAAAAAAAGTACCTTGAACACGTTTTTGAGTGCTTTAAAAATAAAATTGTGCTAAATAGTCCACTTCCGGATACTATAAGAGTTTTTTCTTTTGAGAACACGGAGTTACAAGTAGTCGTGAAATCTATTCACTTTTTACCGAATCTAAAAAATCTACTTGAACAATACATAAAAATGGAGGAATATGAAAAATGTAAAACCTTAACAGACTTAATAGAATATATAGAAAAAAATAGTAATATGAATACTAAATAGTAAATAACAACTATAGCTTATTATAAAACAAAGGAAAACCACCATGTCAAGAAAAAAACACGATGACATTACAAAAAGTACACTTACTGATTCAGAGTTACAAGACACAATTAGAAATAATCAGGAAGTAAGAAAGTTAAGGATACAACATAAACCCTTTACTGACAAACAGAAACAATTTTTAGAAAATGCATTAGATTCAAAAACAAACTTAATGTTTGTAAATGGACCGGCAGGATCATCTAAAACCTATTTAAGCATATATTGTGGGTTAAGGTATTTAACAGATCAAGCAGTTGAAGAACTTGTATACATAAGAAATGCAGTAGAAAGTTCCGATCATAAATTAGGATTTTTACCAGGTGCACAAGATGATAAAATGGCTCCTTACCTAGAACCACTAAAAGATAAACTTGAAGAATTTTTGAGTATCGTAGACATCAGATACCTACAACAAGAAGAACGAATCTATGGAATACCTGTAGGATTTCTACGTGGTGCTTCGTGGGAGAATAAATTTATTGTTGTAGACGAAGCACAAAATATGACAGAAAAAGAACTTATTACGATAATGACTCGTGTAGGTGAAAATTCAATATTATTTATATGTGGAGACACAATGCAAAGTGATATTGGAAACAAAAGTGGATTCAATAACATACGAGAATTGTTCGGTGATTCCGATTCAAAATCACACGGAATTCATAGTTTTGAATTTACAGAAGATGATATTGTTAGAAGTGAATTGGTTAAATTTATCGTTAAGAAGATAAAAAGTTTAAGATAGAAATATTTATTGTAATAAAATATATGTATATTTATTATTTATATGCATAGGAATTACAATGGCTAACCAAAAAATCACAGACTTAAACAAGAGTGACAAACTCTCAAACGAAGACTTATTCATAGTTGTAGACAAAGACGAATTTGCGACATCACCTACGGGAGAAACTAAATCTATAACTGCACAGGTGTTAGCAGAGCAACTTTCTTTGCTTAAACACAACGATGTAGGAATTAGATTCAGTGAACTTTCAGATGTACCAAACGAATATAATGTTGCAGCTGGATCATTCGTAAAAGTAAAAGATACTGGTGACGGAATTGAATTTACCGAATCACCAGGACACTCCGAAGTGTCGGTTAGTTTTGATGACTTTTACCAAAACATTGAATCAACACAACAAATTGTTTATAGAGTCGGTGATGTATTATCACGTGATCTTGGAACTAACAAATACCGTCATGCTTCATCTGATAACCCTGATAACGCAGAAGTTGTGGGAATTATACGTAAAATTAAACGTGATCTTGATGGGGAAATATTAAGTATTAACATTGCATTTGGTGGTCATATTAGTTTCAACGAAGCAGTATATGTTGAAAAGTTTCAACTAGATGCATCAGAAATAGCATCCACAGAATCTGTTTTGATTGGAGGTAAAACTTATTTCTTAGGAAGAGATGGCAAGCTAGCAGATTTTGATCCTGCGGAACAACTAATAGAGAATGATCCTCATGTATCAAAACCTTTGTTAATAGCAACAGGTCCTCAGTCAGGTGTATTTGTAAATTATCGTGGTTTAATATGTGAAAAAACAGATCAACCAAATAAGTTTGTAATTGAATATTCAACAAGTTGTTCCAAAATAAAAGTTGGTGATGTTGTGAGAGTAAGAAGAAAAATACAAAGAACTGCTCCTGGCAAATTCGGTGACAACTTAGAGAATATCACAGAGTTTGATGGAGTAGCAGAAACTGTTCTACCTTCGTACCTTGACTTTGAAAGTGGTGACTCACCCTATGTATTAGCAAATGCTTCTTCTCAAAAAAGAGAAGGTGACTTAATGATAGATGATGCGTATGGGTGTGATGTAATCGGAATCGTAACTATTGCAACATCTGACTTCTTTCAAGTACAAACGTCTGGAATGATAACATTTGATATTCCAACTGGATTAAAGATTACAGAAACAGATGTTAATTCAAAACCAAATGCTTTATTTAAACGAGGATATACATACTATCTTGATGCGTTTGATATTAATTCCGACACAAACTCATATTCAGAACAAACCAAGAAATTAAGACGAACAATTTATGATTATAGTGTCGATGAACTAGATGATTGGTTTAACAATAAAACAGGTGACTCTAATGTAGAGTCTGCTTCAAGTGGTGTAACTCCGTTTAGAAATACTACAATTAATAATCCATTTAAACGTGACCCACAAACAAAGAAAGTTGTAAGTTATGCAAAACCAGTTTTTTATGCTGTAACTGAAAATCAAATACTTTTATTAAATCAACCTGTATATCCTACACCATATGATGCGTGTAATGCAGTAAATCCAAATTTAAACGAACCTTGTATGCAACATACCAACGAAAAAGATTTTACCGCAAAAAAAGTTGGAGACAATTTCGCAGCCGATGATTTCATCAATCCAAAATGGCCTGATGCAGGAAAAGGTGATGTGGCAAATATAAGTTTAATAGACTTCTCAACACAGATGATAGAGCTAAAACGTTATATTAAAACTGAGTATAATGTTACTGCAGGTGGAAGTATAAACTATGGAAATTGGGAACTAATTACGGAATAATAAATCATGGGATCATTATACGACATCGGAAATTTTAGATATAAACACTTTACTTTTTATTCAACCTGTGGTTCAAATAAAAACGAAGATTGTCTTGAGTACAATAACCCTGAAGAAGAAATTAAAAAATTTCTAGATTCTGTTTGGCCATTAAAAGGACTTTACATTGGAGATTCATCAGAAGGAGATTATGCTTTTGTTACTTATGTAAATCAAGTAGAAGGTAATCCTGGTGAAATCGTAAAGCAAATTAGCAACATTTATATATTCACACGAATGAGTTTGGGTGGAGGAACTGCACCTACATGGGTTAAAGCCGTTGACCCTGTACCTACACTAGATGCAGATGCCTTGGCACAAATAAATGAATCAAGTAAACCTGAACAAACAACCCAATCATAAAATGGCAACGTTACAACATAGATCAGCATTTAATTTAAGAGGATGTCAACCCATAGGTGGTCAAGCATTAGAACCAGTAAAAAGTCAATGTGATGAAAGTGTATTAGAAAATATATACGAGCAAGTAAAACAGGCTGCATCCGATTACAAATGGGAATCCGAAAGAACTCTACTTAGAACAAAACTTACATACAATTGTCCGAAGGTTGGTGACGCAGTAAGATGGGACCCAAAAATAAAAGGATTCAATTTATCGTATGCAATGTTTGATACAAACAACCCAGAAGACCAAGAACATTTAACCGAAGTAATTGGTATCGTAGAAAGTGTATCAGTAACCTGTGACGGGAGTGGAAGTGAACAAACCGAAGATGGTATTGAAACAAATGCAGTTGTTGTTTTATCTGGTAAAATATCTTTTGATACAATACCAACGGAATCTAATCTAGAAGCAGGTAAAGTATATTATTTATGGGACAGAACTCATCCATCGCAAGTTAAACTCGGAAACAATGTAACATCTGATATTCACGAACCTGTGATTAGTAAACCATTATTTGTAGCAACAGGAACTAATACCGCAGTAGTTTTAAATTACCGTCCATTAACAGGATCACCGACAGGAGGAAGACCTCAATCTGAACGATATGACATCAAGGTAGAGAAAACCGCACTTGGTGGTGGTGGTTGGAAAGTTACCATTGAGAATATCGGTGGAATTACTTCACGTCATCCAATAATAGCACAGATAGATTACACAAGAAGAACAGGACCACAAGAGTCTTTAAATGGTGGTGAAGTTCACACCATGTTTAAGAACATTGGAACATTGAGTAATAAATTTGTAGCAGACGTAACACAAAGTGATACACTAGAATATAAAACTGAATTCTTGGTTACAGTAGAATCTGAATTCGGCATCAAAGGAGGTGTGTCCGACAATTTAGATAGTGGGATAAATGGAGTAGGAGATTTAACCGTAACACTTAAATCAAATACTGCAAACTCACAAAGTGCAAGTATTCTTAAATCACTCATTCCATTTCAAACCGCAAACACATTATCAAGATTTCCAAATATTAGAATCAAAGGTGAATGTGGATACGCAAGTCAGGATGATGGTTCTGGTGGTGACAATCTTACTACCATAACAAACAACGACCTTGATATTCCTGATAAAGTTGTTTCTCCTGGTGGAGCATCAACTGCATATAGCTTTGAAGGAGTTATTTTTGAAATTAGTTTGGAAAAAGACCCACTTAATGAAGATATAAGAGTTCCTATGGCAGAGGAGTTGTACTTCAAAGTAGAAAGTGCAAGCTTACCTGAACCAATTATAAACAAATTCTTTTTAGACTCTAATCAAACTGCGGTTGAAATTATCCCCGTGAACGAACAGGGTGAAGGTATTACACAAGAAAATGTAACATTGAGTATTTTGAATAAAGACGGAACACCACTTGACATAAGACACTGGGCACAAATTATACAACCATCTACATTTATATGTGACAGTGAACGTTGTTGTTCTGACGATAAGATACTCATAGATGTTATGGAAGGTGGTTCAACACCGGCAACGGCAAAACTAGCAGACCTACTAAGTTCTGATGGAGATAGTGTGTTTATGACAACTGGACAAAACGACAAGGTACTTGAAACCAACCCAAAACTATATACACTCAAAGAAGATTTTGAAATTGCAATGCCAGGTGGTGCAAGTGAGAATGCTTTGCGAGTTACATATAAAAATGCACGTGAAAGAACTCACTTCTGCTATCCAAAGAACGTAGAATACGGAACACAACCATCATTTATGGCACTATACTTTAACGAAGCAAGGCAAGATGTTCTTGGAATTCGTGGGGCAAAAGACTACGACCCACGTTATATTGCAATAGAAATTGGGGGTCAAGACACACTTGACAATGAAGTTGTAACTATTACACTAAATGTTGGAAAAGAAAACGAATGTTGCATTGACTTTAAGTTTGATGGTAGTGTAGAAGGAAAGCATTACACATTCCGTGAGTTATATGAAGCAGGACTGATAATCAAACGTTCAACTAATTCTGATTTACTACTCGGTATAGAAAAAACTGACTAAAATGAATACCTCTGAGATAACAATTATATTACCTATATTTAATTTAAAATCTCTAAGATTCAATAATTTCTGTTTCTTAGCAAGAAAGTTAAATGAAATAGGATGCGATGTAATAGTATGTGAACAAAGATCAGATTCTACACCAATGATAGAGCAATATCTTGTAACATTTGAAAATCTAAAACACCATGTAATTGATTTAAAGATTGATAAAATAAACAAATCGAAACTAATAAATCATGCAAGCAAGCACTCGTTTACTGAATTTATTTGGATGATTGACGCAGATTTTTATACCGACTTCAATGAAGTTTTAATTAACGCAGATTCTGATTATGACTTCATTCGTCCTTTTAGTGAAGTTGTATTTTTAAATAAACAAGAATCATATAACCTACAAGCAACAGAACAATTAAATTTAGAACACGGAGTAGACTATAAAACCAACTCTCAAAACGGAAAGTTTTCATTCATAATAAGATCATCTGAATTTGCAAGAGTTGGTGGAATGAATGAAGACTTTGAGGGGTGGGGCTTCCAAGATTTAGACTTCGTTGAAAACAGACTAAGTGATTCGGTTTCATATACGAGTGTAAGCTTGATGGGTTATCATATGTACCACGAACCTGCATCTACAGAAAATGTAAACATAAATCGTCAATTATATGTCAATTACACAAAAGCACAGGTAAATGATTTAGTAAAAAAGAAATTAAAAGAATATACTGGTAAAGCAAACACAACCAAGAAAAACATATACCTTAACAAAAAACTAAGAGAAGTTCGCACAGAAAACAATGAACCCAACAAACCAATTATTAAAAAACGTATATTGGCAAAGTGGAAAGTACCTAAGTTTGGAATTGTATACTCCTCAAATAAAAAAGTATTTTTTCCAGGAATAGATGTAATTACAGTACGTGATACTAATTCGTTTAAATTAAAAAACATAAATGGTAGATTCACTAAAGTTCCTGAAAAAAAGCATTTCTTATATTACTATTTTGAATATATATGTCACATTTATGAATTACTAGAAGAAAACACCACCGTGTTATTTGCTAACGATTCATATTGCAAGAATTCATTGCAAATAAAAGAACTTGTATCTACTTTTAATAATGTAAATTGTGGAGAGTATATTAATAAAGAAGAAGTTGGTTATACATCATTACACAAAGAGATTCAAAGAAACTCACTTAAAGAAAGTTACTCTATGACGTGTTGTTTTCTTGTAAATTCTAACAATATTTTAAAAAACACATACGAACACTACAGCGAAGTTTTTCAGAAAATGCAAAATTGGACACCTGAAAAATTCAATGAGTACCTTCCTGTGGTGAAGAAAAATTTTGTTGACTAAAAAATATATAATATATAATATAAGGGATTATGAATTATACAGAATCCCAATTAGAAGAAAATTACACAAGATTTTTAGAGTTTATTGAAAACACATTCTCAGGAGAACGAAAAGATAAACTTCTCCATATGTACGGAACAGACGATGGATGTCTTGGTCTACGAGCATTAATTGCACCTGCAAGTGGAAAAGTTCAATATCATAATGCTTACTCGGGTGGATATATTGACCATGTAATGAATGTATGTCGTACTGCGAAAGGAATGGTACTCTTATTCAATAAACTAGGAGGTGAGGTAGACTTCACAGAAGATGAGTTACTATTTTGTGCATTAAACCACGACTTGGGTAAACTAGGGGATTTAGATGGTGAATACTATAATGTAGAAGAATCCGACTGGCACAGAAAGAATCAAGGATCAATGTTTAAAATAAATCCTGAAATCCAAAGCATGACGGTAACAGACAGAGCATTGTTTCTATTACAACACTTTGATGTAAAAATT
>Ga0222717_10002096_pt1 | contig 15687 bp, 8 predicted proteins | sample C33_18DmetaG_FD_165053 | JGI IMG/M metagenome (GOLD analysis project Ga0222717, IMG submission 165053) | Estuarine water microbial communities from San Francisco Bay, California, United States - C33_18D | ecosystem: Environmental > Aquatic > Marine > Unclassified | place: USA: California...
TTCGCTATCATATTGTTCTTTTATAATTTTACGTATAATTCGCTTTTTAGGTTTTTTAATCTTTTTAACCAGAACCTCCTCAATAATTTCTGGTTCTTCTTCTTCTTCGACATCTGGTTCAAAATTAGAAGATATTTTTTTTTGAGTGCGTTTGGGACTTTTAACAGGTTCAATTATTTCTTCAACTTCTTCATCATTTACTTCTAATTTATCAACTAAATTTAATGTTTTTTCGTCATGGTTTTTTTTAGGACGTCCTTTAATTGGTATTGGTTTTAATGCGTCCGCTTCTGATTTTTTTTTCGCCTTAGCTTCTCGTGCTTTCGCAAGTAACGCAATTCTCTGATCTGTAGTCATCACCATAATTATACAGTATCTATACTATTTTTATAGAAGAAAAAAAATATCAAATATAATACTCTCTCTATACTAAAAATCTAACATTTCGTCAATTTTAGTATTTAAAATTTTAATATCCACATCATCGCTCTCTTGTTCAGCAGGTTCAGGAATTTGAACATCTTTTGGAGGTATCCGTGTCTTATCAAAAATTTCCTCTTGTGGAATATCTAATGGATGGCGAGTTACCTTACCATCTTCAGTTCTCATTAAACCATCTTCATATAATTCAGGAGGAGTATCGTGTACCGATTGTAACATATTTTTTTTATGAGTTTGCTTCATTTCTTCTATCTGATCCATAGTTAAATTGTTATCCAACCCTCTCATCTGATTAATTGTAATTTTTGCCGATAAATCTAGAAGAAATTCATCCTCAGGTTTAATTTTTTTTCCAATTAAATTCATTCCACGAGAATACAAATCATCGTAAATCGCTTTTAACTCATCATTATAATCACTAGGGTATATTATTTTAGTCATATTAAATAATTTAATCTATCTATATTATAGAGATAATATATTTTTAGATGAAAATTAAACACTTAAAAAGTATAACTAATAAAATTCGCAAATATGTACCATATGAACCACCACAACCGCGTAATAAATTATTACCTCCTACATATAATATTATTTTATCAGCTTCACCGAAAGGTGGAGGTAAAACATATAATTGTATACAATTATTGACTAATTACGAAGATAGTGGATTTGTATCAGAAAAAAATGATGATGTACTAATGAGAACTATATGGGTTTCTGGTGGAACATCTAGAAGTAAACAAAATTCGATTTTAAATACATTAAAATCATTACACGACGATGATCGTATTGACGTAGAGGAAAATGTTGATGCTAAATTAAAAGAGATATATGAAAATGTTAAATTAGAAAGAGATTTAGTTGATGTTTATAATGTTTACCGACAAACGTATAAAAAATTTATAAAATCTAAATCTTTATCAAATTTAAGTATGGATGAATTAACTTTATTAGAATGGAAAAAATATATTGATCCTGATGATGATCCAGAAGCACCAAGAACACCAGATGGTGAATTATTATATCACCCTCGTATGGTGTTTTTAATTTTAGACGACATGATCGGTAGTGATGGTTTTTCATCCATGAAAAGAGGGAATTTCCTAAATCGATTAGCGGTAAAATCAAGACACGAAAGTGACGATCTTGTTGGTATGAATTTATTTTTTATTACACAATCTTTCAAAAGCATCCCCGCAATAATTCGTCGTCAATCAGATCTGTTTGTATTATTAAAGTCGGCATCAAGATCTCAAATTTTAGATGCTATTTCAGAAGAAGTTGGAAGTCATTTCTCAAAAGAAGAATTATCATTATATTATGATGATATTATGAAAATACCATATGGATCTTTAATATTATCAATACATAAAAAAGAAAAGGACGAAAATCGCATTAGAACAGGATGGGATAATATTATAACAAGAAGTGATAAATTTTTAGATTAAACCTTATACAAAAATATTTACTATAATTAGAGCATGATATACAACTATTATATAGATAAACGGTCTAAAAATAAAAACGACGAATTTATCGATATAAATTTAGATTTTCCGATTGAAACAACAGATTATGAATATCTCAAGATTAAATTATGTGACTTTAAGTTTCTAAATAATATTTACAACATTAGTTCAACTTTAATGAATAACCAATTTAATATTAGAAGATATTCCAAAACATATACTTATACTTATGGTAGTGAATTATATTTAACTGATACAGGTTTTTTTGATGACCAAAATGCCTTAATTGTTAGCGAAGTAATTGATGTAACTTTACATAAATCTACCATCGCTTATGATACAACAAGTTTAACTTATTACAATACTGCCGACATAACAGATGATACAGTAAGTTATTGGGTGAATATATTAAATGGTACTGTTGATACAAATCGTAAAATGAAACTACATGAAACATATATTTTTTTTATAGAGATCCAATGCACTGATAAAACTATAACCAGTTTTGATTGCGTTTTTTATAAAGATACTTATGTAGGTGGTTCAACAACAGCAGTTGATATAATATTACAAAAATATAATACTTCCAATTCAATATGGGAAATTATTAATACAAATACTATAACATTTGCGAATAGTGTCCCAGCAGAACAAATATCATCAACTTTTACAATATCTTCACCATCTGCTAATGAAAAATATCGCATTACATCTAATACTGCTTCATTACCATTTACACTATATATTCTAAAATTACAAGCAGATAAACAAATACCGATTTTTGATACTGGAATGGTAGATGAACCAGTATTACATACTATTACCATTCCTGATGGATTTTACAAATCATCTACTTATAAAAATACTTTAAATGATTTATTAACTAATTATAAAATTACTACATCAATCGACACGTTAAATAATAAAATTAAATTCACAAATGATAACATTACTTTTGTACCAACAATAACTGATTTAATCGATGATAATTTTCAGATTGATTTAGTTATACCTAATATACCAAATATGTTAGAAAATCTTGGAATAATAAATTATCAACAATATATAAATATTCCTTTCAATTCTTATTACGAAAGTGATACACATATTAATCTAATTAATTTATCAAAAATAATTATAACAACTGATCTAAATTTTCGCCAAAAAACTCATAATGAGATCATTAAAGGTAACGAAATTCATAGAGGATTTGGTAATATTTTAGCGTGGATAGATACAGATTTAGCACCACTAACATGTATTACATATCGAAATTATGAAGATCTATCATATAAAATTGAAAATCGTCATGTTTCAACAATAAGATTAAGATTTTATAACGAAAAGTCACAACCCTTAATTTTAGATAACGCCCTAATACATCTTCAAATAAATAAGTTACAAAAAAAATCTTACTAATATATAGATAGATGGCTTTCCTCGCACCTATTGCTGGAGAGTTAATATTAACCGCTGAAGAAGGATTAGGAGCAGGCAACCTTGTAGCTGGTGCGGAAACGGTAGCTAGTACATTTAAAAACGAAATAATGAAAGGAATACCTTGGGGATTAGGAGAAGGTGCTGGTTTTATAGCAGGTTCAAAAGTTATTGAAAATGTTAAAAAGGATCTGGGTATTGATAAACCACCGCCTAAAAAAAGACACCGAACACGTAGGATCGGTTAGTAAATATATTTTTATTTTTATTCTTCATATTCACAAATTGTTAAACCAATATGTATATCAATATTTTGAGAATTTTTTGCTAATCCATGATTATCATCGCTAACAACTTTTATAATAAGTTGATTTATATCACTTGGTTCTAGTTCTAAAGCAAATGATCCATTTTGTACCGAATTATTAGTATCATAATTTAACATAGCTATGGTTGGAATGCTATCATTATCCGAATTAAAATACGATGTTGTATTATATTTTACATTTGCCAATTTTATAGTCCAATTGTGAGCAGATGCGGAACTTACACCAGCCCCTGATAAAGTTATGCTATTAATTTTTAAAACAGAATGGTTTCTAACTTGTATTAAAGGTATATCATTAAAAGTAAATATTTTTCTTTCACTATCTACTAAAGCATCAGTCGAATTTAACCAAATATTTTGCGTTCTAATTGGTTTATTAATCGTTTTATAATTATTGTTCATATCTAATTATAGATATTATTTTTTTTTTAATAATAATGTTACGTGAATATTCTCATTAATTAAAAAGGGTTGTTTGACTAATAATTTAATTTCACATATAACTTGTGGTATAATGGTTAAAACAGGGGTATTTAAATCAATCGTATTTTGTTTAACATCAGTCATTAATATAGTAGGATTAAGATACCGATCACTATTTTTATATTTCATATCATTATACTTAACGTTTTCTAAACCAATTTTATACATAATATTATCATAATATATTGGTGATACAGATAATACACTTATAATAAATGGATTAGTTCCTGAACCGTCCTTTACACCATAAATAGTAGTTCCAGGAAAAACTTCACTATATACTTCGTTATCAGGCATCGTAATTTCATCACCAGCGGTTAAATCGTATCTAGCACCAGTTACTGAAACAATTCTTACAGGTTGTGTTATACCATTTATTCTAAACTTTTCCATTCTAATTTTTAATGTTGAAACTGGATCATTCCAAAAGTAAAACCCATCAGGCATAAAATTAATTCCAGTATTAGATGATGGTTTTATTTCAATATCTTTATCAGCACTTTCATCAACTAAAGTTATAGCATCAAAACTGATGTATTGATTAGCATAATAAGTATTATTATTTTGAGTTAAGTCTGCTTTATTTAAATACAAAGTGACTGGAACCGCAAAACCACTACCACCATCAGTAATAGTAGTCAAAGTAGCACTTCCTTGATTGTTACCTGCATTTTTAACTACATTCACGGATCCAGAAGCATCTGTTGGTATATATACGCCATTATCTAATTTATAAAAAGGAATATCATTTAATACTTCATCTACAAAAGGATATTCACGAGAATTTGGCAATATAACATTACTTATACCAGAAGATGGTGTTAGAGTTCCTAAACCATTTACTAAACTTGAAACACTAAAAGGTCCAAATCTCGCACTTGCTGAATATGTGTTAGGATATACACCATCTACAACAGAAAACTTATCTAAATATAATATATCATTTAAACTAAACCCTGAACCACCGATTGTTACTTCCTGAATTATAACAGTTCCATAATTAGTACCAGTAGTACTTACTACCTTTGCTGTAACTCTTACACCATTATATTCGTACCAACCAGAACCATCGGGAGAATACATCGGTATATTATAAAATGTTCCTTCTGTAATTGGAACTCCGGTAGCATAAGACAAAATAGTATTATTACCTCCGCCTTGTAATGACAAAGTTTTTATCTCTGTATTACCATTTAAAGTTATCGGACTAAATATAGCATAAGTTTGACCGTTATCTTGGTTATATAAAGTGGTAGGTGATGTAATATCTGCTTTCAAAATATAACATGGATTTAAATCAAAACCTGAACCACGACTTTCAGTTGATATATATTCGATCAAACCATTAGCATCTCCGCTATTTTTAACAACTTTTACAGTTATTCTCGCATCAGTTGGATAAAATACTTGTGATTGTGTTGAAAATAAATATACTGTTACATTTGATGTAACTTCATCTATAACTTCCTGGTTATAACTTACGGGCGATAATTGATTAGTATTGGTATTATAATTATTAAATGTAGCAATACTAAAAACCTCGTCTGGGTATTCGATTGTTGAACCAGTTTGTCGTTTGTTAGTTACAAATGATTTAACATATAAATCATATTCACTATTTAATACAATAGGATTTTTAAAATAATATGTAAGACGATGATCATAATCTCCGTCGTAATTTATAACAGTTGTTAAATCTTCATTACTATAAGCATCTTTACTATCCAAATGTATAATAATATTATCGTTCATATCTAATAATATATTATAAAAAAATAACATTAACATTATATTCTACGAATATTTAATTTATGCGAATGAGAAGGTAAAGTATGAAAATGGTCGCCTGGTTTTTTCCAGTCTTCAATCTTATCATTTACTACATTATCTCTAAGGTTAGAAATCTCATATCTTGGTCTTGTTTTAGGATAATTTAAATGCATATTTGTTTCGTGTTCTTTATAATAAGTTATACCCATTGTTGGGTTATAATTCATAGTATTATTTAATTCGTTTGTAACACTTGTATGGTGTTGATAAAAAGTTTTTTTATATTCAGGAGCTAATTGTCCTTCCTTATGATTTATCGATTTATGTCGTTTATTAAAGAAATCATTTTCTGTTTTTTTGAACAAATGATGATAATTAGTATGACCTTTTAATAAACTACCAGATGGATTTTCATAATATTCTGTTCCAGTTTTAACCATTTCTATTTATACAGGATATATTTATTTTATTCGACATAGCACATTCTACCGGCCTTAATATGAACTATTTTAGACATTTTCGCAATCATAACTGGGGTTACCGAATAAGAGGCATTTCCTGCGAATTTACAAGTCCAATTTATCGAACAGCTAGAGCCAGCAGAGGATAAACCCGATAAGTAAAATTCGTCTTTATTTATTAATTCGAGAGATTGGAAATGACCACCATAATATTTATAGTAATGTAATAGCGAAACGATCGCAGGGTTGAAACCATTTTTAGACGCGTCCACGCCTTCGTATCCTAGACAACATAAATTGGCTTGGAAAATTTCATACGCATTAAAAGAACCATAATTGAGTGCTTTATTATTTATAGAAAATTGAGAATTTTCGATACCTTGTAGATCTCTTTTAAGTGCTTCAACAGACCAGAACCCATCGCCACTGTTACCAGTATTGTTGTTACTATAAGTAACTGGGTCAGATAAATATTTATTTAAATTAATAACATTTGCGGTAGCACCGTCAGATCCAGATCCGTACGCAACCATTTCTTTCACTTGATTTTGGGCGACTAAACAAGTGCCTGCAACCCAATCGATAGAGTTGGCTGAGATATAATTTGTTACCGAAACGCCAGTTGTTTTAGCGACCGGTGCGAATTTTGTTAGAAGATAGTCTGAGAAACCGATTTGTAAATCTTTATTATTAATGCTGTTATAATAACTATCATCAGAAAATGAGATCGCCTCACAAGTTAAATACATGTCGTTTAATGTGAAACTATTATCTGTGTAGGTAGTACTTCCAGCTTCAGCAGTACCGCCAAGAACTTCATGGGGTTGGACTAACGAGATAGATATGCAAATTTCTCCGATTTTATCTGTTGGTATAATTTTAGTAGAAGATGAACCTAAAAATCCAATAAAGTTATTTACTTTCATTTGAACGCTAGTCTGGTTGGTTGTAGAAGCTAAAAGAGCATTAGTTCCGGTTAAAGCAGTCTGTGCCGATCCGGTAGGTGTGGTTTCAGACCAGATTACCGAATTATCATTAAAATCCCCACCAATAGATTTAGTTAAATCTTTATTGTTATGGTCTGCTAAGAAATTGTATAGCGTAGAATAATCTTCATATTGTGCTATAGTAGTGTTGTTAAATGATATGCTCATTCTTTTTATAAAACTAGATGAGTATCTGGTGGGATGAGCTGGGTTGGTTCCAGACATGGTCGCTTTCCAAAATAAAGAAAGCGAATTTAAATTTAATAAACATCCGAGCGGAAGTCTATAAGTAACAATAGAACCAGGATTATTACCGTCTGGTCTATCAGCATTTACACGAATTATATTCTTAGATAATGATCCTTGCAACTTACTGAGATTATAAAAAAATTCAGTAGGTAGATTAGCACCAATATTCTCATACATATTTATTCCTTTCTACTTATAGCAAAAGAAAAAAAATAACATCAATAAGTAAGAGATATGAGTTGGTATAATGACGACCCTGAAAATGATTTTATTGACGCTACTCAGGAATTTACAGGAGGTGGAGTGTCAACAAGCGTCAGCATAATACAAAATACCGAAGATTTGGTTATATCAGAAACTGTTCCAGATACAGAAGAAGAAACAACTATCGGTAATGTTTTATTACCTGCTGTTTTAAATCCTGAAACAGGAACTTATGATTTATATATAAGAAATGTTAACCAAGGTGGTAAGATATTTTTAACTACACGAGGGACAAGTGAAAAAGTTAAAATTGAAAATGGTTTATTATATATATATTATGATTATGATTTTCTTAATGCTCCATTAATACTAGGGGGTTGGACTAATATAGTTAAATATTTAATAACAACTAGGCAATTATCAAATGTTAACTCAGCAGCTGTTGTCGGTTTAACATCTGGTTTAGGATTAGTAGACGCAGAAGCAAAAGCAGCCTTAACCGCCGCCGCAACGGCATTATCAGCCGCTCAATCAGCGGCCGCAGTTAGTACTAGTGCGTTTCAAGCTACCGCCGATATAAAAGATACATTAAGTGATGTTTTTGCGAATGCTGATGTTCTTGATCAAGTAGTTGATAGTATGGGTTCTGCCCCTAATAATCAAGCAAGAAATAATATTAATGCGGCATTTGACACATTTATATCAAATGTGGGAGCAGCTAGTAGTGCAATCGCAAGAAATAGCAGACAAATTAGTAACGCAGGAAGAGCATCACTCCTAGCAAATATATTTTTTACTATTATAGGTGGTGGGGTTTTAGGTACTTCATTAGCAATTATGGGTTTTATAAGAGATAGCATTGAAAGAGCTAACGCACTATCTGCTTTAAATATTGCTATAAGAGAAATTGAAACAAGAGGTGCATCTTCATATAATGCAAATACACAAGATGTATTACATATTTCTGGTTTACAAATAGTTTCAGCAACCAATGGTTCTTTTACAACGCAAGGAGATTATATTTATATTGTTGATGATGAAACTTCTATATATATTAATATTGATAATACATTAACAGCATCTATAACACGAATAACAGGGGGTGGTAGTGGTTATAGTGTGGGTGGAACAATCTCAATACCTAAAAGTGATTTAGGAGGAGGTACTGGTAATTTAGATATATCAATAATAAGTTTAATTACTGAAAAATTAGCATTAGAAAATTCAATTATAGAACAGAAAAATATAATAGACCACATTGATAATAGAAATAGAAGAAGGCAAAATATACCTAATACATCTTCCTTTTCAGGAGACGGTTTTAATATAACTAATACGACAATATCAGAACCTAATTTAGGAGAAACAACTAACGAACCTATAATAAATTTAAAAATAGATACTAATCATTTTAGTTATGATGGAACTGGTAATTTACAATTAAATAATTTTAATAATATCGGTAATACTGCTAATCTTGGAATTCCAAGTGATCCATCCGCAACACCACCAGTAGTAGCGACATTACTAAATTTAGCAGTTGAAACTAATACAGGTAATATAACAATTAATACTGGCAATATATCTACGAATACAAGCGACATATCTACATTACAAACAAGTCTAGGAGTTGCTAGTGACCCATCGGCAAATCCCGCAGTAACAGCGTCAGGATTATACGCAATTGTAGAACAAAATATTGCTGACATTGCAGCCGTAACGGGTGGTATAAATATTAATCAATTACAACAAGATGTTATACAAAATACTACTGATTTAACAGCATTAGAAACTGTTGTAGGAACTTTACCAATTTACGACAGTGATGGTAATCCAGTTATAATATCCACCGGTGTTTTTGAAAGACTTGATAATGTATATAAAATAATTATGCCCGAAGGTTTTACTTATGATAACAATGATGAATATAAATTAAATTTGGGGTATTTTACGCCATGGGACAATTACAAATATGATTTGATTTGTGTAGCATTGAAAGGGTCAAGAGCAGGTGCTTTTGATAGTAGTTTTTATGGAGGAGATTATCTTGGATTTATGCCAAGTTTAACAAGAATGAACGATGTTCCTAATATAGCACCAGTAAAAGATATTGGATTACAATTTACAAATGATATGTTTTTCAAACGAGGGTTAGTATTTATAGAGTTGAGCGATCCTCTCGTTGATTACGATCTAAATCGTAAATTAGAATTTATTTGCTTTGTTAAACCTACTAGTATAGATAATGCTGGGGTAGAATATACCCTATTACAAACTGGTGTCGAGTTTGTAAATGGAGATTATGAATTAGATACAAGTAAATTAAAATTAGCAATTAGAGATAATAAATTAGAGGTGACCCATACTGTATTAGCATCTTATGATTATTGGCAACCATTCCCTAACAGAAACTTTAATAATGCTTCATCTTTTATTGCTCGGGGTGGTAATGGTTTTGGTGAGAAAACAAGCGAGTTTTCTTATAGTAATCCAGCGGGACATCAGCAAACATGGCGTGTTAAAGACCAGCAAGTATATTTAAATAATGTTATATTTGAAAGCAGAGCAAGAGTAGTTTTAGATAATGATACTAATACAATGCAGTATTATGATAGTATTAACCAAAATCATGTTGATTTAAATATTAATTTATTAGAAACCAATTCATCAGGAACTCATGCATCGCCGGTAATTTGTTATAGCGAAAACTTAGCAATTGATGGTACTACTCGAAATAATATGGCAAAGATTAAAATTGCTTTCGAATATATGCAATGTAATACCGCAGGAAATTATAATTTTTACGGTAATACTTTACAATTTAAAACATTTTCATCATTAGCACAATTAAATAATGAGTTAGAATTTAAATGGAGAATAAGCGTTGGGTTTACAGTAGCAGGTAATCCTCCAAATATACAATTAACAAGGGATTACGATTTCGATCAAATTGAATATGCTCCGCAATCAGTAGTAACACCTTTGTATTATGGTGAGAGATTTTATATGCAAGAACTTTGGATGCCTCAGGATTTATATCCGGGCTTAAATGGAAGTCCGGGCTATATACAAAACTATTATAATTATATTGAAGTAAAATTAGTTCATCGTGGAGGAACTTTTACTCCTCCTTTATCGGGAACACAACCCACTGAATTTTTTGCGGGACAACATAATATCAGGGTTTATGGTTTAAACTTTTTTGAATATAAATTTACACAAGATACATATGATAACTATACACCGTATACTGAGGTTGGTAGCGATGATATATTCCCTTCTGGTTATGACCCTAATTTATGGTATAAATTAATATTTGAAATTGATTTAGCAAATCGTGATGTGTTTTATTATGTAAATAATACACCATATAGCACATTCCAATATGAAAGTTCTTTTGTTAATGTCCCGCACGCTACTATTAACTTTCCAAATAGTGATCCTACAATAGTATATGTTTATGATGCCACATATCAAATTGTAAATAATGGTGATACTGGTTTGATACGAAATAATAATATTTTAGTAATTGGTAATGAACCAGCATCAGGAGAATTACAATTCTCTCATTTTAATTTTACATTTTTCCAACAAACTACACCTATTACGATGACAACAGCAGAAAGGTTAAAATTAGATAATTTAATTAAATATAACTATTATTATGAAACTGTTGAAATACCAAGATACTTAAAAGTCAAGGAGTTTTATGCAGATGTATTTGATGCTAGACGAGTTCTTATAAATGGTGGTTTTGCTTACGATGAACTAACGCCTCAACAACAAGTTAATAGTATTAGGAGCAGTGATATATCTACTGATAATTTATCTACTCTAAACGCTTTTGTAAATATTGATAAATTATTTGTAACAGACCAAACAACATCAGGGAGTTTAGATTATAACCATACTACAAAAGAATTTGAAATAATATTGAGAAATAATTTCGAACCATTATTATATTATGATAAAACTAATACCGATTTGTTATTTACATCCAAAATACAATTTACAGATCACTTTACACCTTTCAATATATTTAATTCTACATTTAGCAGATTTGAATTAATTGATACTGAGATTGAATTGGTGGATGGTGATATAACATATTTATACCAACATCGGGAAAGAGATACACCAAATGATCCTTCATTAGAAATCGTCACATACTTTTTTAATTGTGTAAATAATACTAATATTAGTGACGCTACTGTTAGAAGATTTTTATATCGTGATCTAATTACGAATGTTATGCCCCCGCTGATAGGTTTAACTAATAATATAACACCAGTATGTAGTTATGATTTTAATAATAATTTTACTAACAAATCAGGAACAAATGCTTTTGATTTAGTTGAGACAACTCAAATATCAGTAGTATATGGTGACCCTAATACTAACCAAAAATCGGTTAGTGGGTTGGCAGGTGGCAGTAGTGTATTAGAACACCCTGCATTATATAATTTTACTACTCATAATACTATCTCGTTTATCCATAGACCTATACAACTTGCTTCGCATGGTGTTATTAATTTTAAAAGAGCGGATGGTCAAGATACTATTATTATAGCAGGTATAGTTCAAGGTGCTAATTTTAATTATTTATTATTTCTTACAAATCCTAATGGTGGTGGTGCGCAGACATTCATATTCAACAATCCCAATAACGATACATTTTTAGATAATGATAATGCTATTGTTTTATACAATATTGATACTAATTACTTTTGGTATATTAATGGTGCGTTTCACGGATTAATAACAGTTACTTGGTCTCCAACACAAATTATAGAACCATCAAAATTACATTTAGATTTAAATAATACTCTTGATGCTAATGGTATATTATATGATTTAAAATTATATAATGTCCCGTTGTTTGAATATCCAGCAAGCACTAGTGAGCAACAACTATTTAATAAAAAACGATTAATTGATATTACACAATTTACAAGAATTACTGATGACGCCGATGGCAATTTCGTATTAAAAGAATTAACACCATACAAAACGATTAAAGCAAATAGTTTGAAATCTGGTTCGGCGGTGACTGAAAAGTCAGTAACTACCATCAGTTCGCGAAGAACAATACAAGAAGCAGATGTATTTAAAAAAGTAAGTGAAACGGAAAAATATCAAGTTTTTGATACTGAGGTTGAGGTGAATGGTAATTTATTATTAGAAAATGTAAATAACGATGTTGGAGTATTTTTTACAATATATACTGCTACTCAAAAACAGACAGTAGCAGGTGTAAATAATTTTAAAGATACATCAAGTATTATTTTAGATGATAGTACTAATGAATGGATATTTTCTAGATTACCAGAAACTGCTAATCTAACAACATCAACAACCAAGTTTAAACACGATACAACTGATTTGTTAATATTGAAACATAATGAGGTTGAATGTGGTGTTGGATTAAAAGTAGGAACTATTACTTTTGCGGATAATAGCACATTGACAACGGCACCAATTAGTAGCGTTTATGATGATACTGATGCAAGAAGTGCTGTATATCCTATTAATCAAGTCAATACTGCATTACCGCTTATTAGTAGTGGCATAAATGTATTTGATACAGATTTGTGGTTTAATTCAACGGATAGTCAAAGAAGATTACAATTTGAAAATAATTCAGATACTATTATTCATTGTCCTTCTGGTATTTCGAATAAAATACGCTTTCAACATAATGGCAGTGAAAGGTTTAGTACTGGGGAGACTTTAAATAAGTCGTCTGTTAGTATGCAACTAGGACCAAGTCCATATAATACCTCTCCTCTTAGATTTGCAATGATTGGTGCTAATAACCAAGATGTTAGTTCTGTTATTGTTTTTGGCGATAGTGGTAGTTATCCTTATTACACAGGTATGATGATATATTATGATAGTCAATTTAATAAATTAAAGATTAGTGCTGATTTAGATGACGATGGTAATATAGATTTAGAACCTGCTATAACAATACAAAGAGATGATAGATATGTTGGAATATTAAAAAGTATGCCTGATTATCCCCTTGATGTGGTGGGTGATATACAATCGTCAACTACTATTAGAACACCACGAATTGATTTCCCCGACCCACTTGCTTTTATAAAACCGGAAAAATTCCAAATACATGGAGTAGGTGGTCAAGCATCAGGGTATATATACGAAACTGAAACTTTTACAAACGCTTCGGGTGGAACAAATACAACTATGAGTGGTTTTAATACAAATCTTTTTACAAATGGTTCTATTGGGTCTGCTACTGATGTTGTTGCTACATTAGGACAAATTAATGGTTTATATGGAACCACAATAAGTCAAGTTCAAGCATCAGGTGCTGGATCTGGTAGTAGTGGCGATTTTGATAGTTTAACCTCAACAGGATTTAGTAATTATTTTATATTTAATGGAGGTACAGACCGTTTATTACGAACAAAAGACATTAGCACTCTCTTATCAACAACCATTACTATTAGTTTTAATTATATTACAGGAAACGGTGTCAATGGCGGTAATGCAGCCGAAACAGGTGAGACATTTTACTTAGAATTTTTAAACAATGCAGGTGCAAGAATTACAAGATATACTATACATAATGGCGGAGCTTTTTATGCAGGAGGAACTAATTTCACAGCATTCCAGCATACATTACAGACGATTGATAAAACAGCAACTTATGTAAGGTGGATACAAGAACTAACTAGTACAGGGAATTTCGACCATTATGCGATAAATAATATTGTATTTGCTTCTTCAACTTTAATACCAGACCCAGTTGGATTATTTATAAAAGGTCCTGATTTAAATACTCGTAGTAGCGTTGTTTGTTTTGGAGATAATGGCACTGGTGTATATCACGGAGGAATGACGATAAATTACGATAGTCTTGATAATAAATTACAATTTGGTGGAGATGCAAATGATGATGGAAGTATTGATGCTAGTTCTGCAATTACAATACTTAATCTAAATAAATATGTTGGGATATTAAAAGATACTCCTGTTTATCCTCTTGATGTGGTGGGCGATATTCAAACATCTACTACTATTAGAACTCCAAGAATTGATTTTGGTGATGGAACAAATTTAACAACAGCATTAGGTATAGCAACTAATACTACTGACATAGCAACTAATACTACTAATATTGCTACTAATACTACTAATATAGCAACTAATACTACTGACATTGCTACTAATACTACTGACATTGCTACTAATACTACTAATATAGCAACTAATACTACTGACATTGCTACTAATACTACTAATATTGCTACGAATGCTGGTAATATTGCTACTAATACTACTAATATTGCTACTAATACTACTAATATTGCTACTAATACTACTGACATTGCTACGAATGCTGGTAATATAGCAACTAATACTACTAATATTGCTACGAATACTACTAATATAGCAACTAATACTACTAATATTGCTACTAATACTACTAATATTGCTACGAATGCTGGTAATATTGCTACGAATACTACTAATATAGCAACTAATACTACTAATATTGCTACTAATACTACTAATATAGCAACTAATACTACTGCTATCACAACGAATGCTGGTAATATTGCTACTAATGTTACTAATATAGCAACAAATACTTCTGCTATTGCTACGAATGCTGGTAATATTGCTACAAATACTACTAATATTGCTACCAATACTGCTAATATTGCTACTAATGTTACGAATATAGCAACAAATACTTCTGCTATTGCAACGAATACTACGAATATAGCAACGAATGCTGCAAATATTGCAACAAATACAGCAGATATTACTTTTAATGCAAATTCTATCGCTAATTATGCTACAAATATATCAGTAAATCAAATGGC
>Ga0222717_10002103_pt1 | contig 15656 bp, 4 predicted proteins | sample C33_18DmetaG_FD_165053 | JGI IMG/M metagenome (GOLD analysis project Ga0222717, IMG submission 165053) | Estuarine water microbial communities from San Francisco Bay, California, United States - C33_18D | ecosystem: Environmental > Aquatic > Marine > Unclassified | place: USA: California...
TTGGTGCGGGCCTTGCAAGATGTTACAGAAAACTCTTGATGATATGGTTCTACCTTATCCAGTAGAAAGTGTAGATATAGATAAACAACCAGAATTAGCTGGTGAGTTTGGCATAAGAGGAGTACCTACCATGGTGCTCCTTACAAGCGAAGGGGCAGAGCAGGGACGTCTAGTAGGCGGTAAAAGCAAGGCCGATATAATGGAGTGGTTATCATGAGTAATTTATTAGAAGAAAGAGAATATTATAAGCCGTTTAATTATCCCTGGGCTTTTGAGCATTATAAGTCTCAACAGCATATGCACTGGTTACCTGATGAAGTAAACCTAGCAGATGATTTAAAAGATTTTCGTGAGAATCTCAGTGAAGGCAATAAGTCTCTACTAGCGAATATCTTTCGTTTCTTTACGCAAGCAGATGTTGATGTATGTTGTGGCTATGCTACACACTATTTACCAACATTTAAGCAACCTGAAGTACGTATGATGTTGTCTGCGTTCGCAGCAATGGAAGCAGTACACCAGGAAGCATACTCCTTACTACTAGAGACACTTGGTTTCGGTGATGACGAGTATCAGAAGTTTATGGAACACAAAGCTATGATGGATAAGCATGAGCATCTTAGCAACTTTGGTATGGGTAGTAAAATGGATATTGCAAAAACAATGGCTATCTACTCAGGTTTTACCGAAGGGGTACAATTGTTTAGTAGTTTTGCTATTCTGTTGAACTTCCCACGACATAACTTGATGAAAGGTATGGGTCAGATTGTTACTTGGTCTGTGCGAGATGAAAGTCTTCACGTTGAAGGCATGAGTCAACTATTCCGTACTTATATTCAAGAGAATCCAGAACTATGGAATGACGATCTAAAGTATGAAATCTATTGTGCGGCGGAACGTTCTGTAGAGCTAGAAGATGCTTTCATTGACTTGTGTTTTGCGGGTGCAGATGTACCTGACCTTACTCCAGAAGATGTGAAGTTGTATATTCGATATATTGCAGATCGAAGACTACTAGGATTAGGCTTGAAAAAGATTTTTGGTAGTGATAAAAATCCTTTAGACTGGCTAGACTATATGTTAAACGGCGTAGAACACGCTAACTTTTTTGAAAACAGAGCCACCGAATACTCAAAAGCGAGTACAACAGGAAACTGGCAAGATATATTTAAATAGGAAATAAAATGACAGACATTACTTTTAATGATAAGAACTATATTGTAGAAGATCTACCAGAAAGAGCTCAGTATATAGTAGCACAAATAAACGATATACAACAAGAGCTCGGAATAGAGAAGGCAAAAATAGATAGACTAGAAGTAGCTAACAATGCTTTTAAACAGTTGTTAGCAGAGGAGTTAGAAAGTCTAGAAGCGGAGGAGGGGGCATAAGCCCCCTTTTTTATAAAGCTCCAATTCTTACCCTAATATTATTAGAACTATCTCTAATAGTAATTTGATCATTTACAATCTCCAATCTAGCACCAGAAGTTCCTGATTTTAAAGAGAAGCCACCTGTTGTACTAGCTATAGAAACTGCTCCAGTCTGTCCATTAAATCTTAAGTGATTGGTGTTGTTTCCTACATCAAAAGAGTACGCTGGTGTACTAGTTCCTGAAACATTTCCATGTCTACCCAAGAAGAAACCCGATGTTGAATCTGCAAAACTAGTTTTACCAAAACTATTGATTCTAGCTGTACTACTGGTACCAGTATTTAATCCCACTGTAATACTGTTATTTACCCTCAAAGTCTTGGTAAATACAGTGTTGGTAGCTAAAGCCGCCGCCGATAGACTTCCCTCTACTACCATACTTCCTGCAATAGTTTTTACTACTGGAGTGCTCCACTCTGTTGATAACGCTCCAGTAGAAGCTGTTCTTACAATTCCTTGGTAGATTCTTGTACCTGTACCAGCATTATGATCAAGAATCAAGTGATCTCCTGGACGAACAGTACTATCTGGAGCTTGGGCAATAGCATAATCTATAGCTTTTATAGAATCGGCACTTGTTATACTGCCTTCTCTCCATCTTAACATAAAGGCATTTTCCGTAGATCCTAAGTTCTTACTAAGTCCTTGAATTGATCTACTACCTATACGTTTAGACAGAGATACAATATAAACACCTATAGTACTACCTGTAGTATTATCGATAATAGGAACTTTTATTTGGTCAGATAAATTATTAATCTGCGCAGTTAAAAGACTAGAGTTGCCATCAACTGTTAATACTCCAGAAGTATTTACAAGAGTAGCATATACATTTGCATCAGTATTAGTTATAGGACCATATCTATAACTATCTGCTGTGTAAGGATAACTTTGATCATATGAATATGTAGTACCGCTTATAACAACACTAAAAGTAGTACTAAAATCATTAAGAGATACAAGACCTGTATCATCAGCTTCAAATATATGACTACCGTTTGAAGCACTAACAGTAACAGTAGACGTTGGAGTAGCTGCAATAATTGTTATAGTATCCGAAACCAGTAAAGTACCCTGATTTGTAGTAGTTCCCGAATATACGCTGCAAGTAATTGTTTTTGGAAATCTAGCTTTTACTAAGTTTAGTTCCGAAAGATGGTTATTAGTAGTCTGCGTACTTACATCAAATGCACTACCTCCTGCATTATTAATATTAAACCTATAGTGTACATTATTAGGGTCTAAACCTGTTACATTCGCCGTATATGTTAGTGAGTTAGGAACAGGGTTAGCGTTAGAAGCATCGAACTGAACAACACTTACATTTGTGGTCAATCTTACAGATGCAGCTGGATTAATCACACTAAATGTTTGCTTTTTGACAATAGTTCCAAGATATCCACCACCTATACCAACGGCATCAATCTGATAATCTACGCTAGGGCTATTGGAGGTTATCCCTCCCACTGCTTCCGTATGATCAGCAACTCTTGCTATAGAACCTGTATTTACTTGATAAGGCTCAGGAGCATAGAAAGAGCTTGCAGTTTCCATAGCATTTATCATTGCCCCCCATAAATAAGCATTAATACTATTTACATTTGTAAAGGTTCGAGCACCTGTAGAGTCGCTTAAGCCTATGATAAACTGTAGTCTACTTTGATTAGATGTATCTGCAACCTGCGCAGCACTATGCTGAACTCTTATACCTATTCTATACCACCCTGTAGGGAGTCCTGCGTTACTAATATAAGTATCTGTATTAGTAGTATACGATTGCACATTTCCATTTGTTAGATCAAATACAGCCTCGTGTTCAACAAAACTCTGAAATTGATCAGCAGTAGTTCTTAAGAAAACATGGTCTGTACCTACCGAGACTTCTTCAATTCTTACATTGTCAAAATAACCTCGGAAATTTCCTATCCCATAAAGTTTAAATGGAATTGTAGCTGTTTGACCTGCCGTTATGGTTATATCTACACTACCCGAGCCGTTTATAGAAGACCCATGATTAGCACTACCAGTACCGGACCAGTCACTATATTGATTTGTTGTAGTATTACCTCCAGTGTGCTCTACATCATAACGAACTCTGTACGTTTTGCCTTCTACAATGTCTATATCCTGAGAAAAATAACTATTTGAACTTCCAGAAACTCGCTGAATTCTGCCTGAACTATGCCAAGAAAAATTACCTGATAAAGACCAATTATTAGCATTATTATTAAAGTCCCCGTTAGTAATTAAATTAGGAGTGTCTATATAGTTAAGATCTCCAGCTTTTACAAAAGCTGAAAACCAGTACTCTCCTGTACCGGTTATAGTAACACCCTCATGGTTTCTAGCTCTAATAGAGTACTCTCCATAAGAGGTTCCACTTGGTGCTTGTAAACGCTCTCCTTTAGAACCTCCTTGTACAACTATTGGAGCATCGATTGCATCTGCAATAACTGTATTAGTATTATTGTTTATTGCCGACGAGAATTTCCAAGAATCTAGCTGACCATCTCCATCAAAGTCTTGCAATTCAAAAGCTTCACTCATAGGAAGAGAAAGAAGATTTAAAGGATTAGCCCCTAAAACATTAGGGTTGGAAATAAGACTAATACTTCCAGGAGTTATTCCTCCGTTCCCTGTAGCTGTAACGCTAAATTGCCCGGGGCCAGGATTACTAGCAACATAGTCTAAGAATTGAGCTCCCTCTTGTATTTGTATATCCGTTCCGGTATTATCCATAATTACATCAAAGTCTGCATTTCTAGGAATATTATGACTTTCATTAGATAGAGCTGCAGCAACTGAGGACTCACCTTTTGCACCGTCTCTAGTAGCATAATAGACTATTTGATCACTTGTAAGAGTAGTTGTCTGTAGTGTAGTAGGATCTGTTCTTTTTAAGTTTACTCTATAAGTATAAGGATATCCTGTAAATTGTGTTGGGAAGCTATTACTAAAACTGCTACTAGATGACCCTGAGGTTATAGTTGAAGTACCAAGTATTCCAGCATAAAGACCCGGAGTTATAATTCTTCTTTCTAGTGTATAGGTTGCCCCATCTTCTAAATCGAAACCTTCATATCTGACTTGCAAAGTATCAGTTGGAGCAGAGATCCTATCACCTTCTCTAGGAAATTGAACTATTATACCGTCAGTTCCCGGCTCTAATGAAAAAGTTCCTACTACATTTGTTGCTTTAAAATGCTGCTCAACACTAATATTTGTAAAAGACTCTCCAGTGAGTCTTTTACCTGTACAGTTAAACTTACGAGTTCCTACATTGTCGGTCAAAGTAGTTATATCTGGAGCAGTAATTTTGTCTGGATTGCTACTTATCTCATTTGCTGTCACATTAAAAGTATCTACTCCTCCAGTACTAGTGACAGCTACTGTGTACTCTCCGTTTCCTGGGTTACTGGCAACAGGTGTTAGTACTGTACTTCCTTCAAAAATCTGTAAATTTGTGTCTGTTCCGTTGAATACTCTTTCATTATCTTTAGATATTCCTACGTCTTGGTAAGGATTGGTAAGAACTGCGTTTATAGTATCTACAGGGTCATGGGCGAAAAGCTCAACATTTCCCCAGTCACTATCAGGAATTATTACACTTGCTGTACCACCCGTAGCACTAGCTGTAGCTCTTGAGATCCAAAGGTATCTACCTGCAGTATTTGGAATATCTTCATCCCAGCCGTTAGCAGTTGTAAACGACATACTTCCATCAGCAAAAGTAAAAGTAGTGTTTCCAGTGGGCAAAGCAGGAGCAGTACTATTACTAGTTCTTTTATAGATAAATGCAGTGGCTACGCTTGTACCTGTTACACCATCTTTAGCTTTACTTAAGGTTTGATCTACAGTAGTAGTAAAGGAAGTCCCATTAGAATCTTTACCTGTAATTGTGTAGGTAATTATATACGTATCAGTTCCTGCTGCGGTTGCAGAGTGGTCGGTAACTTCACAGAATACTTGCCCAGTAGCGGCTTGAGCAGTACCTTCCGTTATATTAGCAGTATTTCCTACGGATACTTGATACTCAGAATTTCCTATAGTACCTGTAGTAAAAGTTAGTTCATTTGCACCTTCAAATACTTGTAAATTTGTGCCGGATCCAGTATGACTACTTACGACCCCGTTTGTTGCTGAAGGCAGAACATGGGTTGCATTTGATAAAACAGCTTGTATTGCCTGACTACCATCATTAAGTTGTTGCAAAACTACGCTATCTGCAATACTTCCATCGTCAGAGTGTAAAGTGTAGGTTACTTCCATGCCATCTACAAAATCGGCTTTTGCAACGGTACAAGAAGGACCTGTATGAGTATTTACAACATTTGTTAAAGCACCGGATGAAGTTGTCCAAGAGCCATTCTGGGTAGTATTTTGCGTCTGAGCTGTTATAGTAGCTGAAGCAGGACTAATAGTAGTATCTACTGCTTTTGTAAACACTAAGCTGTCCGCAGTTACAACATTTGTTTTTGCTGAAGCCGATAAAAGTGCAGGAGTCGTCCACTCACTAGCATTAATAGTATCAGTTGCTCCGTTACCTGCGGCAGTAGCAGCAACAAAATAAATAGGATTATTACCTGTTGCAGGAGGCTCTTTTCCCCATGAGTTAGATAGGTTGGCAGTTGTTATTTTTCCAGTCTCTAAACTAACTGTACAAGTTCCTGGATTATCGTTAGGAGCACTAGCTGCTCTTTTATATGCAAATACAATAGAGTTAGTTGTACCATTCTTAATCCCTGCAATAGTTAGCTTATCAGAAGCAACAATGGCTTGATTTGACTGAGAATTATTAGCTTCATATACATTTACTTCAACAACTAAAGGAGTGTCTGATAGATTTATAGCATAGGTATTTAAGTTTACAGTAGCACTATGAGTGTTACTGCTAACGGCCTGATTAGTTAAAAGAGCGGTAGTAGTAGGGTTTACAGCACTATCTGTTATTTTTAAATCAATAAAAGGAGTAGGTATACCAAACGTATCAACTGTTATAGTCGTAGAACTAGGAGAAGGACTTAAACCGTCTTTATTGTACTCTATAAGCTGATTATTTACACTTAATACAGCATTTTGAGCAGGATTAATTACATTTAGTACCTGTTTAAAAGTTTCTGAAAAACTTGTTCCGTCTATTCTTTTTCCGGTTACAGCTATATTTACTGTTCCATCAAGAACCGTTGTGTTCAATAATCCATGATCTAAAACAGTTGCTGTTGTTGTATTTAAACCTCCTAGCGAGCCTGGAGTAACCGAAGTACTTGTAAGTACTACTGAATATTGACCATTTCCTACATTGTTGGCTACTCTATGCTCTAAGGCGGTTCCTCCCTCAAATACTTGGAAGTTAAAACCACTACCGCTTCTGTCTATTGTGCCATCCAAAGCAACTGGAAAGGTATGCAAAGGATTATCATTAGAAATTCTTATACTATCAAGACCATCATTACCATCAATAATTATTCTGGAAGCTGTGAAGTCTACAGTATGTATCTTCTGAAAAGTGTCTTGCCCTACAGTATCAACAAAAGTAATTTCTACACTTCTAGGCATTAAATCAAAACCTAAACTTTTTGTACCACCTGTTGGGGGAGTAAAAGTAAAGCTAGAACTTCCGGTAAAACCTGTAGTAGAAAGCTGGTTTCCGTTTGCCGCTAGTACTTTAAACTGAAACGTTTCCGTTCCTGAAGAGTTTATCGGATGAACAGATATAGTACAAGAGGCTGGAAAGTTTGTTTCTATTTGATTTCCTGCAGTGTTATACACAAACTCTCTGGCACCTCCAAAAGTTAAATTAAAATCTCTTACCTCGTCAACATCTATAAGTGTGCCAACACCTGTGGCGCCTCCGTTATTGGTTAAAGGGTGAAAGTTAGAGAAAACAACTTTGTTTGAAACACCTGCAACATTGCCAACAGCTTTTTTAATTTTATATCTAATCCAGTAATATCTTGTTACATTGCCGGAATCTTGTCCAATTATAGGATCTATATAAGTATTTTCAGAGTCTACAGTTGCAATTTTAGGGGCAAAAAACTGAACAGATAGTCCGCTGTCCCAAGTAGCTTGCCTACTTAGTGTGATTGTATTCGCATTTAAATCTATAGATTGAATTTTTACTTCTTGTTCTACTCTCTTTAAAGTTCCACTTGTTCCTCCCCCGGTTTGACCTGTAAGAGGTATTACACTATCTCCAATACTGTAATCTGCTAGTACACCGACGCCGGTTATATTATGCCAGGGCGTATCTCCTAATGTTTCAATGGTATACAACTCTCCTGCTTCAAAATCTCCTCCAGAATCGATAATTCTAGCCGTTACATTTTTGACAACCATCCCTACCGCTATAGGAGAACTAGCAATAACTATACTACTTGAAAAAGACATTACATTTAAAGGATTCGAGTCAGTAGAAGCATTATTACATACTAAAGTAGAACTTCTAGAGTTTATAGTATTTCTAAAGATTTCTGTATCAAAAGTTGCGGGATTAAACTTTGGAGTATGTAGCCAATCAAGTTGAATACCTCCTGACTCATCCTGACTAGCTGATAGTGAGTACGGAGATTCCGGCACATTTGCTAGTGCAACAGTTGATCCTGTCTCAGGAATAAATTCAGGGGTTCTTTCATCTGGTAGTATTAAATATGCAGAATCTTGATGCTCTATAGCAGTGATTGTTGCTGTACCATCATTTAAAAAATTAATATTTGTTATTCTAAATAGTTTCTCGTAATTCCATTTTAGACGAGGATACTCTAAAGAAATTATTTGACCTGCTTGTAAAGAAAGTACAGAAGGCCTCACCTTAAATTGAATCTCTAAACCATTTCTAGACTCATTCAAGAACTGTTTAATATTGACCCTAGCATTATAGTAGTTTGTAATAGAAGGAGTCTCAAAACTTCCTTTTTTGGGTACGCCATTATCTTGTTTTAAAAAGTCCGAGTTAAAGAAAGATATTGATCTAGGTTGAAAATTTTGAGAAGGATCAATAATATTTGCAGTAACACTATTGTAAGTTTTTTTACTTCCTTTATCTGATATTTTTACAGAACCAATGATATCGTCTTCTACTAGTTTTTGAGAAGAGTCTAAAGTTCCTACAGCTGATTTAACATCTAATTGATATTTACCATTACTATAACGAAGTACGCCATTAAACTGTCTCAGCATGTTATTAACATTAGAAAATACATCGGTACTAGTGTCTATTAGTTGATTAAACTGATGTCTTGTTACATTTCGTTGCTCTGGGCTATCCCATCCACAGTATTTCCAATATTTTATATTGTCAGAGTCGTATAAACTATACCCAGAAGCAGTTGTGCCACCTACTGAATCAAAGCGTTTAACAATAGGATTACCATCAGCCTGATAGCCTGCCGTGCCTATATCTAAGGCGATAGTGCTTGCTCCCGAACCAGATACTTTTTGTAATTCTAGATCACTAGATTGAGGCGAGGGTAGTGAGTTCCATGCTGAATCAGAGTTTAAAGTAACATCACTATTTATTTTTCTTAAAGTAATCCCCCCGGAGTTTCTCCAATAAACCTCTCCTACGTGCCCGTAATTAGCTCCAGTATATTTATAAACTATTTTACCTATACAATCCTTAAAAGTTATTTCTGCAAAAGTGCCTGTACTAATTGTAAGGGTCCTAACACTTTTGACAGTTCCTTGAAACTGAATCCTACCATTATTTTCTAGCTTATATACATCATCTACAGAGGGTACAGTAATACCTGATGTAGATACCATAATAGAAACATCTGATCTAGTGTCACACTCTCTAGCAGCTGACCTAAACGTTTCTAAGTCTACATCTTTATTTTTTAAACCTTTACCGTATCTTTCTGATTTTAAATAATCTAAAAGCTGTAAAGAAGGGTTTAAAGATACTCTTTTGTCTTCAGGAGTTCTTATCTGAACAATTTGATTTTGGGCATTTGTAGGCTCTTGTTGTAAGTCCCAAGGCTGATCAACAAAGGCAATCGCTGCATTAGAATCATGACTTCCTCCGTTAGGTAGCCAAGAAATAATTGTTCGTTCTTGAGTATAGGGTCTTCCATTAGATTGAAAAGATGTTAAAACTATTTTATGGCCCTCTAAACGGTCATCTGCGGGTCTAAAGTCGTTGTCAGATGAATCTTTTAAATCTACGTTTATAGCATTACGTACAAATACTACATTATAGTCTAGAGTACTTATATCTGCAGAATCAAGTTGTACGCCTTTAAACCCTGATAAGACTAGATCGCTTCCTCCAGAAGGCAGACTTACACTAGAATAGTGTAAGTTAGAGTATGCAATAGCTTTTCCGGACTCAATACTTCCCGTATACTTTTGAAAAGAAATCTGTGCTAAATACTCTGAGGATCCGTAAGGAGAGTGATTAACTACTGACGCATGATCCAATCCTGTAGTTTCCGAATCAGTTCCTCTAATATTAATTGCAAAAGTCGATCCGGAACCTGTAAAACTAGTAATAGTTCCTCCAAGACTCGAACTCACAACACCAGTAGCAACTAAAGCATCAGAAACAAGCATATGCCAACTATAAGAGCCTTTCGTCATAATCACCTCATAAGAGGGATTAGTAGGAGGAGTTTCAAATCTAAATCGATACTGTAAAACACCTTCCGCATCATAGAAGGAGAATTTATCTATAATAGTAGTATTATAGCTGCTTATACCTGTACCACTTATAGCCACTACGTCTCCAAGCTTAAACTGAGATACGTTACCTACTTCCGAAGCATAAGAAGACCTGGGATTGTGCATATAACTATCATCGTAGTTATAACAATTTATGTCCCTACCTCTTACCAAGAATGTTAGTTCAGGTAACTGAATTTCCCCATCTCCCACAACAAACTCTCCTACACAATATGCTGTATCTAGTAGTCTGTGGTTTGGTGTCCAGTACTTATGGGCCTGGCCTTCGTAAAAATCATTTTGTATTTTAAATAGTTGTTTAGAAGCTTTTTCTACTAAAAGATTATCTGCTCTTTGGTTGGATTTTCCCGAGTGGAATATAAACGTAGAATCAATCGGATCCCTAAAAGCGTAAGTTTTTTCATGTAATATGCCCGTATATCCTACGCCTCCAGCATCTAAATTCTGAGTATTTTGTTCATAGTATGCGGAGTTTTCTACAGCTACGGAACCGTTTAAAGCTGTGTCCGTAGCTCCGTCGTAGGAGTATACATTACTTACATACTTAGGAGATCCTGTTGAACTGTTTACACCTTCTAAAACTTGTCCTATATCTGCTCTACCCTTACATAATACATCAATAGAATTATTATCATTCTGACTATTTCTAGCTTCTTTATCGGCTGCATCAGTACATATTGTTGTTTTGCCATCTATTATAATATCGTAAATGCCGCCTATAGAGCCTTCGCATATCGCGTAGCCTGCATATATATGATCGGTTTTATTTTTTTGATTGTCAAAAAATATAGGAATACTTTCTACTCGTTGGACGCCATAAATTACAGGTAGTGCCTTTGCCTGTAAATTTAATCGTAAATCTACATCAGTAGGAACATAATCTGTATATTCTTGCATCGTGTATTTAGTGCTTAAACCTAAATTTTTCTTTTTCTTTTTTAATTTATGTTTAATTACTTCTCTATCATATGTTGCCATAAGATTAAGAGATCTTTCCGAATGCTCAAAGCCTAGATCTGATGCGTATGATTGTTTTAATATTACATCTCTATCTGGTATACCATCTTGATTGAGTGCTCTATGAGTATCATCACTAGTTGTTCTATTTTGTACTTGTACAAAATCTCCCCAATGACTTGTAAGGGTCCAGGTCATCTCTTTTTTAGAGCCTGGATTATCACTTATAGCTCCTGAGGTAATAATACCTTTGAACAATAAAACAGCACCCTTTTGATCATAGATTCCTGAATAAAACGCAGGCTCCCCACCTACTATTGAGTTGGTTTCTGGATCTATGTAAACTCTGTAAATGTATACTTCTCTATTTATATAGTTTGTATATGAAACATTATCGCTGCCTGTTACTAAAGTAGTGGTATCTTCTGACAATACTTCTATTTTTATTTGTTTTGAGCTGAAGTTTAGGGTGCTGGATCCAGATGTCAGAGTTAGATGTACATTATTAAAGCCGTCAAACCTATTTACTATAAAATCCCCCACGCGCTGACCGCCCCCCACTACCAGATCTGATTGACCTAGCGATATTCTAATTTTATCACCTTCTTTAATACCAAACTCACTAATATCTGTAGTGCTGTTTAAAATACCACTACCTTGTGACATACTACCTGTAATGTATATTTCCTGCCCTATAGCTCCCGCATCTAATTTTATCTGTAGAGTAGATGCTTTGGCTTCAATACCTTCATTTATAGTGCCCACACTAGTTAATTTATTGGATCTATATACTTGAGGTCCGTTCGGGGAAGCTGAGCTAGTAGTATTACCTAAAAAACTGTCTTTTTCAAGTTGTAGTTGTTCACGCTCTGAAAAACTTCCATCATCGAAAGTAATATCTCTCCCAGCATCTGTTAAGTAAACATAGTCTTCAACTTTTCCACCAGGGCCGTCATGATAAAAGCTATTTATAATAGGTCTCTCAAATTTTATTAAATGAGCAATTATATAAGGTTTATTCTCTTCTAAATAAGTTTTTAATGCTGAAGGTATAGGTCGTGTATTCATTATTTTTGTGCCTCCTCAAGCTCGAATGAGTAGGTATATAAGTTTTCGTTATTCAAAGAGTACTCCTGTATATCTCCCTTTAATACAACACGTATTTTAGGTTTATGAAATTTTATATTAGATCCACTGTATACATTTCGTTGAAGTGCTGGTGTACAATGAATTCGTAGTGTGTTATTGTTAGTTCCACTGTAGGTAGGCAAGGATGTTGCTACTTGATCCGGAACAATATCTGAATAGTCTGCTTTTGTTTCTACTGCAGTAATTTTATAAAGTTTTGTATGTAATGCATCTTGGCTATCATAAATAGTAAATAAATCCCCAGGTCTAGGCGTGCCATGAGAGGCCATAGAATAACTTCCTTGAGGATTAGCAATCGTTATATTATCCTGTCCCGCAGGCACGTATGTCGCTGTAGCTGTATCTGTACCCGTACTGGATGCATCTGTAGCTGTAAAAGTTACACCAACATCATCTGTTGCAGCCCCCACAGAAACCCAGTTTGTACCACTATCATCTGTTTGAGTAGTATATTCTTTATTGACTTGCAAAAAACTGGACTCTATAGGACTGGTAAACACTTGAAAGGTATCATTTGAAGTTGTATGAGTAGCAAAACTAACATTTCTTGGTAAAAGATTTTGTGGTAATTCCATAAAGAAGGGAGTAAGTCTCCCCTTTTTATGTGCTAAAAAATTATACACAGGTTCAAAATCTTCTCGAGTAAGAGGATTATAAGAAACATTAACAGACCATTTATGGCCTCCGGACGAGCTCGTAATAAGTCGGCCCGAGTTTGTAAATGTAGATATAGTTTTAAACTCAGACTTTAGAGCCACAGATATAAAACCTGCCGCAATACCTGAAGCATCTGCCTGGCCTACATCATTTATAGGATTATTAGGGTCTGGTAATATGTTAGATCTAGGTGTATTAATTGCCATTATAGTTCACTCTCCGATACTGTTTCTAAAAAGTATTCGCCTTGTTGATTTGCTGCTTCTCTTATCATTTTAATAATATTGCCTCTTTGTTTTACTAGTAGGTCTTCAACACCAGTTGCATCTACTGCATTTATAGAGAAGTTTACATTAGAAGGTGCTGCAATTTTTTGAGTATCTCCAGAAGATATAATATCTCCTGCCGTTTCGGGAACAAATAGCTCTGGCCCTTGCTCACCTACTATATAACCAGTAGGGCCCCCTGCAGATCTGTGTTTATATCCGCCAAAAGCAGGAGTAAAGTTTTGAGCATTTCCAACACCTCTACCTCCTCTCATATAGGCGAGCTCTCCCGATTCACTACTAGAATTTGCTAAATCTACAGAATTAGATCTTTGTCCCACACTAATACTTGAGGGACCACTTCCAAGACTGCCTCCTCCTTGATAAGATGTTGCATTAATAGTATCTACTTGTTGTTTACCCATTGCAAGAGCAGCCGCGGCCGCAACAGCGCCTAAAGCAGGACCAACTATAGGAATTACCGCTAAAGAAGTGTATGCGGATACCGCGCCTTGAGCTGCAGCAATAATTGCTTGCGCTTTTTGTGCTTTTTTCTGTTTCTCAAATCCTTTTCTAGCTTCTAAATCTTTTTGCTTTTCTAAAGCTTTAATTCTAGAAACACTTTCTTTGGACTTACCATCTGATTTTTTCTCTGCTTCTATCTTCTTGTCAAGATTGGCGATGGCCTGGTCCGTACTAGCTTGAGTAATTGCAGCGTATGCACTAGTAATCGAACTCAGGCCACTTAATCCAGCATTTAGTTTTTCAGTACCACTTAAACTAGAGTCTGTGAATGCTTGGAACGACATAGTTAACCCTTCAGTTACTTGTCCGATACCTGTCATTACGGCACCTGCATAAACACCGTCAGCTCCCCCAAATTTAGCCATCTCTGCACCAATATCAGCAAACGCTGTTTTAGCATTTGCAGCTACATTTCTATAAAACTGCCCTTTAACTGCGTCCTCAGCTTTGGTTCTTGCTTCTTCACTTTCAAATTTCATTTTTTTAATAGCATCTAAGCTTAAAACTAGTTTAGCTTGCTCGTCTCTTTGCTTTAGAGCAGTGGTCATTTGAGATTGAGCTAAAGCATTCATACCTACTTTCTTGTCTTCTAGCATTTTTCTTTCTAAGCTCATTTCCGCCTCATAAAGATCGGCTTTTATACCTAAAACTCTTGCAGCGTAGTCTGTTTCTATTTTTATTTTTTCTTCTGCTAAGTTTTGTTTTTCTGCTTTTTCTTTTTCATCAAATTCCTGATTTATTCTTTGACTTAGTGTTTTTTGTTTTTTATAGAAATTTATTTGTGCACTATTATCAGACTCGACTATGACTTCATTTATTATTCCATGATCCGGATCCGCTATGTCAGAGCGTACAGTACTAGTTTGTGTAACTGCTGGAGCTGAAGTCTTATCTAAAGCATCTAAAGCCGTTTTTCTTTCTTCTTTTAATTTTGCCAATCTTTTTGCAGACTCAGAGTCAGTGACAGATAAATTATTTTTTACTGTAGCACCTTGAGCATTTTCGGCTTGCGCTAGTCTTTTTTGAAGAACTGCTATCTTTGCAAACTCACTTACTTCTTGCCCAGCTTTGGCCGAGGCAATTCTATATTGAAGCATTTCTATATCTCTTTCAGTGTCTCGTCTGTCTTTAGACAATTTTAATAGTTTTTGTTGCATCTTCAACATATCTAAAGTATGGTTAATTTGAGCTACTGCGATTTTTTCTTCTATTTCTTTGTTCGATAAAATCTGATCTTCGAGTTTCTTTATTTCGGCCTTTGTTTTTAAGACTCTATCGGATGCTGAGTTTATACCTTCTTCAGCAAGCATATTTTGTAGAGTTGCATTTAATCCTGCTATTTTCGTAGATAAGATGTCTTGCTCAATAACCAACTGAAGAGCCATTACACCCGATGTGTTTTTAGCAAAACTATTCAATCTCTTAGCTTGATGAGTTAGTCGTTGAGCTATTTTTTCGCTCGTAGAAGTCAAAAGATTATTTTTAGCAATCACATCGCCAATTTTCTTTAAGCTGCCTACATAATCTTTTGGATTAACTGCTACTTTTAATGCTTTTCCTAATCTTTCTACTTGTTTAATTTGTTCAGATGTTATAGGAACAAACTTGTCTGTAGTTGTACCTGCTGTAACTGCTTTTTCAATGTTTACCAACGAGTTATATAGAGTGTTGGTATTTACGTATAACTCTCCAAACTGACCTTTTGATTTTTCAGTAAAGCTTTTTACAGACTGTTCTAGTTTAATAGTAGCTTCTGTTGCTGCCTCTTGTTCAGCTTTTAGTTTTCTGGCAGGCTCTGTTATAGCATCTACTTGATCTAGGAAGTCTTGTTTATCTACATCGCCTTTGTTGTTCTTTTTCAACTCTTCTAACTTCTGTAGCTCATTTGTAAATACTTTAGTGTTCCCACTAGCTTTAATCATAGATATTGCTTGATCTATAGTTGCTTTTGCCGCCTCGCTTCCTACTTTTGTACTAGCGGCTAAA
>Ga0222717_10002106_pt1 | contig 15629 bp, 28 predicted proteins | sample C33_18DmetaG_FD_165053 | JGI IMG/M metagenome (GOLD analysis project Ga0222717, IMG submission 165053) | Estuarine water microbial communities from San Francisco Bay, California, United States - C33_18D | ecosystem: Environmental > Aquatic > Marine > Unclassified | place: USA: California...
AAGAGGTCTTACAACTATTCACGGATAAGATTTATCGAAACTGGTTTTATGAGAGGAACTTTACACAATGATATTAGTAGATTTAAACCAGGTTTTAATTTCAAATCTTATGGCACAGACTAGAGGTCAAGGTGATGTAAAACCAAACGAAGAAATGATAAGACACATGGTGATGAACTCATTGCGTGGCTTTAATCAAAAATTTAGAAACAAGTACGGTAATATGGTACTTTGTTCAGACGCCGGCAATACATGGCGTAGAGATATATTTCCACAATACAAGTATAAAAGAAAGAAAGATAGAACTGAATCAGCTTTTGATTGGGATAATATCTTTGATATACTTACCAGAATTAAAAACGAATTAAAAGAAAACTTCCCTTATGTGATGATGTACGAGGAGAAGTGTGAGGCTGATGATATAATCGCCATACTAACAAAGTATTATTATCAACATGAAAAGATTATGATTGTGTCTGGTGATAAAGACTTCATACAATTACAATTTTACAAGAATGTTGAACAGTATGCTCCTATACAAAAGAAGTATGTTGGTTTTGATGAAGAAGGTATCAGATTAGACGCCAAAGAATTTTTGTTAGAACAGATTATGAAAGGTGATAGGTCAGATGGTATACCAAATATACTATCTCCAGACGATTGTTTTGTAACTGGTGAAAAACAAAAACCTATGACCAAGAAACGACTTGAAGAATACTCATGTATAGATAATCATACAGATGAGATTAGAACGAATTGGCTTAGAAATAGTAAGTTAATAGACCTAAACCAGATACCACAGGTCTACGAGGATGCTATTATAAATAGTTATCGAAGTTATAAAGTTAATGACCGTAGCAAGTTATTGACATACTTTATTGAAAATAAATTGAAGTCTTTAATGGAAAATATTAGTGACTTTTAACATGGAGAAATAAAATGGCAACACAAAACCCAAACTTGATGTCTAAAGCTGCAATGACAACTATGGCCTCTACAAGTGGTAGTGGTAAGTTACTAATGCACGAAGTTTTGACTAAAGTAAACAACGCAAAAGATAAACCTAAAAAGATTGCTGTTCTAAAAGAGAACGACACACCAGGTTTACGAAGAATCATCAAAGGCTCATTTGATACCAATATCGCATGGGATTTACCAGAAGGCTCGCCACCGTTTATAGCAAACGAAGCACCTGAAGGTACTGAACATTCTTTATTAGAGAATGAATCAAAGAAATTCTGGCACTTTGTTACAGGTGCTGATGTAGCAACATCAAAAACTAGAAAAGAAACTATGTTTGTTCAAATCCTAGAAGCTCTATCAAAAGGTGAAGCTGAAGTTGCAGTAGCAATGAAAGATAAAGAACTACATAAAAAATACAAAGGTCTATCCCAAGCTGTCGTAAAAGAAGCATTTAATTGGAATGACGAATACAAAACACCAGAAGGACCGACTCGTGGTACTTCATCTGGAGCGCTATCTCAATAGCGAATCAACAGTTTAGGGGGTGGTCAACTATGACGCACCCCCTATAATTAGTATAATATACTACAAAACCCTTAAAAAAAGACACAAAATACTACAAAAAAGCGTAAAAAAAGTGAAAAAAGCGCTTGCCTTTGCTGTCATTATAGTGTATTATATACATATAAACGATAACAAAAGGACATATATATTATGAAAAATACTATTGTAATTCTACTGGTGATTTTAAATGTTTTTATTTGGTCTTCGGTTGCTAAAGCTGATGACTATAATACAGCAGTTATAGGCCATGTGATTAAAGAAAAGGTAAGTGGTAACGGTGTTGACACTTCCGTACTAGAAGCAGAAATGCAAAAGTTGGCATATAACTTCGCTTTGCAGATGACAGATATTTTAGAGAAAAACTTACCTGTTATTTTAGAGAGTTTAGCTGCCGAGTTAAGACAAAATGCTGATAGTGAATATAAATGTAAACTATTAGAGGATACGAAGATTGCCGATAAGGAGTGTTCGTAATAATTTTATGGCAAAAAAGTTAACCAAAAAGTTTAAAGATGATGTACCTGAAATACCGTTTACATTTGATTTCTATTTGGTATATTGGGAGGATATTCAATCAGACGCTGGTTGGAAATCATTGAAAGAAATTCAAAGAATGAAACCTGCTATTTGTGTATCTACCGGTTGGTTGGTAAAGAATGATAAAAAGGTTCATGTTTTGATGAGTGACTACAATTATGAAGAAAATGGCGAACTTGCAGATGGTGGTAACACAACAGTTATACCTACAAAGAATGTCATTAAGAAATTCAAAATTGCAGATTTATAATAACTATAAAGGAGAGATATATTATGGCGAGTAAACAAATTGACAGATGGCTTAAATCAGAGATTGAAGCTATACCTGAAAGACTAATTAGGTTTAGAGAAACAGGCAAAGAAAACAAGATGACTTATTACACAGGTAATTGGTCTAAAGATGTTCAGGATAATCTAACTGAACGACAATCAGAAAAACTATTTAAGAAAATGTTTAAGATTCAGGATACTCCTGGTCTAGCTTTCTTTCAAAAGAAAATGTCCCCCATTAAAGTGGGTGCTAATGATTATGATGAAGCAGAAACTATTACTGGTTTCCAATACATTGTAATGAAAACAAATATTGGTGCCTAATGAGAGAGAAAATAAAAACCATTGCACAAACACTAATGGTCGTTGTGACCCTTTTGTTTGGTTGGGGAATATACACCGTAGTTGAGGGTGCGAAAGCAGAAAAGCAAGCTAACTTACTAGAGGTTGAAGTACAAGAAGTTGTTGAAACTTTAGAAGCAATCACTACACACACATTGCCTAATTTTGAGAGAGCAAACAACCAAACTTTTATTGAAAGTACAGTTGCTTGTGTGAGTTATATTTACAACACCACCACAGATGTAATACCTGTAAACCTAGAACTATTAGTTGCTCAGGCAGCCTTGGAAAGTGCATGGGGTAATAGTAGGTTTGCTTTAGAAGGCAAAAATCTATTTGGTATTCGTACATATGATTTAAGAGAACCACATATGTTACCTAGTAACAATCCTAAAAAGTGGGGTGTAAAAGTTTATCAACATGAATGTGATAGTGTCCAACACTATATAAATATCCTTAATAACGGTACAAAGTTTGAAGAATATAGAAAACTTAAACATGAACAAGATATAAACGACCCTTTAAAATTAGTTATGACACTTGACGCTTATGCTTCAGATAAAGATTACTTTATCAAAGTTAAAAGAATTATTAAGATGTTGAGGGAAAATTATACAGTACCAGTAATTAATTAAGGACTACATATGTTAACAATAATAATAGTTTTTTTAAGTGCCATATCTATATCTGTAATAGCAGCTGGTTATTCTATTGCAGGTTTGACGGCCTTATTTGCAGGTGCAGTTGTGCCTATCATTGCTATGGGTAGTGCGTTAGAAGTTGGTAAACTTGTAGCCGCCTCATGGTTGTATAATAATTGGCGCAATAAATTTGTACCACAAACATTAAAATTTTATCTTACCTTTGCAACAATTGTATTAGTTTTTATCACATCTATGGGTATCTTTGGTTTCTTATCAAAGGCACACCTAGACCAGGTACAACCAAATAATAGTAATGCAATTAAGATAGAACTATTAGATGACCAAATTAAATCACAAAAGATGATTATTTTCAGGTCACAGAATACATTAAAACTTTTAGATAAGACACTAGAGAAATACATTGACATGGAATATGTCACAAGAGGTCTTAAAGAAAGAGAAAAACAAAAACCAGAGCGTGACGCATTAACACTTTCTATAAACAATGCTACTGATAAAATATCTGAACTTACAGATAAAAAAGGTGTATTACAATTAGAAGTACAAAAATTAGAAGCTGAAGTAGGACCAATCAAATATATTGCAGAGTTAATATATGGTGATACGGCAAAAGACCATTTTGACGAAGCAGTAAGGTGGGTAATAATAGTATTGATATTTGTATTTGACCCATTGGCGGTTTTATTATTGATAGCTGCCAACATATCGTTGAGAACACGGAGGGAAGGGCAAGAAGAAGTCAAAAATACCAAAAAGGTAAACCTTACCAAAGAATTGGCAAAAGAGAAGGCCAAAAGTGCCAAGCTCAGAAAAAAAGAACGAGATTATAAGGGTTTTGTTAAAAAATTAGGTGCCAAAGAACTATCAGACTTGGATCCTGATGAAATTAAACTAAAATTAGACCAGATTATGGACTGGAATGAGAAGTCAAAGCAAGGATAGGGCTTGCCAAACGATAGAAAGTAGTATATAATGTATAACATGATAAGTGAAGAACTAAAAGATAAACGAATCAAAAATGCAGAAAAAATGTGTAGAAATTCTATGTCTGATTGGGCAAAGAACTATTGGTACAATGTCTTTAAACAATTATGTATTATGTACAACCGTGAAGATTACTTTAGAAAGGTGATTAATTAAATTATGAATATATTTTATTTAGATAAAGACCCCATTGAGGCGGCTAAACAATCATGTGACAAACATGTTGTTAAGATGATTGTAGAATCAGCACAGATGTTATCTACAGCACACCGTATGATTGACGGCAATTTATATACAGATAAAACTAAAGCTGGTCGTAATATTAAAAGGTGGAAACACCCTAATCCAAACATGGAAAAAACATTGTACAAAGCTTGTCATACAGGACATCCTAGTACAGTATGGGTTATGGAAAGTGCATACAATTATCATTGGTTATACAAACATATGATGGCTTTGAATACAGAATTTAAAATGAGATATGGTCACATATTAGACCACAAAACAGTACAATTATTAGAGGGTGCATTAATGTATCCGCCTAAAAATATCTCACTAAATACCATTGCAACAGACCCACCACCAGCAATGCCAGATTATTGCAAAATACCTGGTGATTCGGTTGCAAGTTATCGTAAGTATTATATTTTCGAAAAGCAAAGATTTGCTACATGGAAATCTCCGTCAACTGTTCCTGCCTGGTATATTGATGGTGTGAAAGAAGCACAAGAACAGGCATTGATATAAAGGGGAAACAAATGAGTAGAACACATTTAATTAAGGCGTTAAAATCACACGCACAAGGCCATATTGATAAACATATTGCAAATGTAGAAGTACATTTAAAAAATGCTCAAGGTGTAGCTGAACACAGCGACCATGTTGAAACATTAGAAAAAGAATTAAAGTTTATTGCTGAATATGATGACCAATTAGAAATGCTTAACAAATATTTTAAAGAGGACTAATATGAAATATATTTATGGTGTGGCTAGTATTGCAATATTTTTTGGTGCATTAGCTGTAGTTTTAAATTATATGCAAGGAACATTATAGTGCCTACATACGATTTTGAAAATACAAAAACTGGTAAAGTCTGGACAGATATGATGTCAATATCTGAAAAGGAAGAATACCTAAAGAAGAATAAACATATTAAACAACTATTAAATAAGATAAATATTAGTAGTGGTGTTATGGGTGTAGGTCAGATGAAAACTGATGGTGGTTGGAAAGATATGTTAAGTCGTATCGGTGACGCTCACCAAGGAAGTAAAGTACATGACATATACGGTAACAAAAGCACCAAAGACATTAAAACAAGGCAGGTCGTAGAGAAACATAGAAAACGACAGGCTGCACAAAGGAAACAAAATGGCAAGTAAAGATATACCAGATTATATGAGAGGTTTTGATACCACAGATGATTGGGGTATGACGCCAGTATCTAAAACACCAGAAGCAACACCAAGTGTTGACCCTAAATTAGTTGAAAATTCTAATTTAGAAATCGCAAAAGTAAAAGGTGATGTATCTGATATCAAATCTATGATGAATGAGATTATGCAAATTGTGGCAGAAAAAGATACTGTTACGAAAACTGTGACAGACGAAGATACAAAGAAAAGGTTTACTGATATAGAAAAGATAATTTTACCTTTCTTGTATAATTTACAAAAATCAGACGAGCCTTACATTCATTGGCCTAACAGAGGTCCAATTATCAAGGCACAAATTGAGAAGATTCTCAAATTAACAAGGAACTAAAATGCAATCAAATTACGACAAATGCTTAAAAGCAATTTTACACCACGAGGGCGGATATGTAAATCATCCAAAAGACCCAGGTGGTGAAACTAATCTAGGTGTTACTAAACGAGTTTATGTAGAACACGGTGGCACAAAAGATATGAAAGAATTAACAGTTGAAGATGTGGCACCAATTTACAAAAAAGGTTATTGGGATAAAATGAAAGGTGATGATTTACCTGGTGGTTTAGACCTTTGCGTTTTTGACTTTGGTGTAAATGCAGGTCCAGGCCGAAGTGCAAAATACCTACAAACAATGATTGGTACAGTTGCAGATGGTGGTATCGGACCTAATACTTTAAAAGCTGTGAACGCTTATGTAAGTGAACATGGTATTGAGAAGTCTATAGAAAACTTCCAAGAAGCAAGACAAGGTTACTATGAGAAGTTAAGTACCTTTGAAACTTTTGGTAGAGGTTGGACAAGACGAGTTACAGAAACTACAGACTTAGCTAAGACTTTAACTAGCTGAAAGTTAGATGAGAAATATAGGTCAGATAGAGATTATCTAAATGACCTTTATGCCAGAAAAGGCATATAAAGCTTGCCATTCAGTTGTGAATGGTATATAATGGTGATAACGATTAAATAGGAGAATATAATGGCGTTTGAATTTGTAAAACTGGATGAGGCAAAACTTCCAAAAACTAAAGGTAAGCGTATTGACGGATTTAGGTTTTATGACATTGAGGGTCATAATTATCCTTCGGTCACTACAGTATTAGGATATAACACCGGCGATGGTATCAAAAAGTGGCGTGCTTCAATTGGTGAAGATGTTGCCAATTATGAAATGCGTAGAGCTGCTGGTCGTGGTAAAGCGACACACAATCTAATTGAACAATATATTAAAGGTGAAACACCAAGCGAAAGAGCTGTGTTGCCGTTAGGTCTATTCAGACTTATCAAACCTTATGTTGACCAAATTAGCAATGTACACTTGTTAGAAGCAATCATGTATAGTAAACAATTAACACTTGCTGGTCAAGTCGATTGTGTTGCAGAATACAATGGTAAATTGTCAGTAATTGATTTTAAAACCTCTAACAAATATAAGCAAGAGGATTGGGTACAAGGTTATTTCCAACAATGTACTGCCTATGCTATTATGTATGAAGAGCTATTCGGAACTCCCATAGAACAAATTGTTGTCCTTATTGCCTGTGAAGATGGTAATGTACAAACATTTATCAAAGAGAAGAAAGATTTTATTGAACCTCTAAAAGAACAGATACAAGGCTTTTATAAATATTATGAAGAGCTAAACAAAGATAAAATTTCTAACTCATAGACCCTATCTTTGAAGGAGGGCTACAATGAAAATTAAATCAAGGAATATTATGGCAATGTTATCGGGACTTGCTATGACATTATTTTCTATTACTCCTGCCGTTGCTGATGACCATTTTGAATTTTGGCCATCACAAGTACCTGTAATATGTGGTGAAACAAAACCCATGTTAGAGTTTATAGCAAAAGATGGCATGATACCTTTTACTGTATCTTTTGGTAGAGTTGATGGTAAAGAAAGTGGTGCTCTAGCATTTGTAGTTACAATGTGGGTAAAACCTGAATCTACTGAACAAATGGTTTCAATACAGAAACCAGATGGTACTGAAACTTGTATTTTATATAAGAGTTTTGACACTACCGTTAATCCAAATTTTGGCGGTAAAGGTTTAAACTTATAAGAATTAGTCGTTGACGACAATTATGGTAGACATACTGGACGAGGGTGCGAATCCCTCCAGCTCCACCATAAACACATTTACAGAGTGTGCTTATGATGGGGCTGATATTAGGTTTCGACAGGTGTTGAGAAAATTGTAAGAGATTAATAGGTGGCAACCTTAAATGCTAATTAAACGCAAACGATAATACCTTTGCATTAGCAGCTTAATAACTGCTTAGGGTTTTGTGAGTTTTCCTCGTAACAGAATAAACTCACGCTTGACTTTTTATAATAATATGGTATAATGAACACATGAATAGCAAAGAATTTAGTTTAAAAATTGAGAAGATTGCAAAAGAAAAAAGATGTAGTTTAATGGACGCCATTTTAGAATTTTGCAAAGAACAAGACCTGGATCCAGGTACAGTTGGAAGTCTTATTTCCAAATCACTAAAAGAGAAAATCAAAGCAGACGCTATACAGTTAAGACTATTAAAAGGGTCTGCTGACATGCCACAAGGAAAGTTACCGTTATAATGAATATACAATTAATCGACAAAATGGGTGGTGATTTATCAGTTGTAAATGCAGCTCGTGTTTCATTCGCTAAAAAGAAAGATTTAATTGACCAATCAGATGAGAAGTTAATTAAGTACCTTGCAGTCCATGACCATTGGTCGCCTTTCGGACATACTACTTTACAATTTCTAATTAAAGCACCTGTGTTTGTTGCAAGACAACTTGTAAAACACCAGGTCGGTTTAGTATGGAATGAAGTTAGTCGGAGATATGTTGATTCAGAACCAGAGTTTTATACACCATTCATATGGCGTGGTAAACCAGAAAATAAAAAACAAGGTTCAAGTGATAAAGAAATTGAATATGATATTTCTCCTACAATACAATATGTAAAAGAAACATATCAAAACTTGTTAAAAGAGGGCGTAGCACCTGAAATGGCAAGAATGGTATTGCCACAAAACATGATGACAGAATGGTATTGGACAGGTTCATTGATGGCTTTTGCTCGTGTATGTAATTTAAGAAACAAAGAAGATTCGCAAGAAGAAACAAGAATGATAACTAGACAAATGGCTCAACATTTAAGAGACCATTTTCCTATAAGTGCGAGGTATTTACTAGATGATGAAGTTTAAAGATAATTTAACTGATTTTTTTAAGTGGGTCAAAGGTACAGAATTAGTCGAACTAGATGACATAGATGTATCTGAGGATCCAGTAAGACCTGAGCTGACCCTTGGTTTTCGTATTATGCAAGGCCGTAAAATATTTGGCCTGAAATATAATGATGAAATTGAGGCGATTGTCTGTGTTGCATTTTGTCCAGAGGTTCCTCACACGGTGAGAGAAATGGATTACATGTCACAAGCCGCCAACCAAGATGGTCAGCGAGGGCATATTTGTGTTGCTTATACCGTATGGTCTAGGAAACGAGGTGCAGGTAAAGAGATTATTAATAAACTTGCCGAGTGGGCAGATACACAAAATTTTGAAAGATTGGTAACATTATCACCACTTACAACAATGGCTACACATTTTCATATTAAGAATGGCGCCAAACAAGTGCATATAAATGACCAATCGCAAAACTTTGAATACAAATTGAATGAAGATGTATGACGGATTTTCAGTATATAAAACTTACTTGGCCATCAAGTTACATTTTGGTTCGCCTAAGTATGATTACCTCAAATATGAAGGTAAAATCAATGCGAAACTGGATACATTTACATCTAGGAACGATAGGTACTTTTTTCACAAACTCAGCAAGAAATATAAAGAAGATGAAATTGTTGATTTCTTCGTAAGTAATTTTGCAAAGAATGAAAAAGTATGGTCAAAACAATTATTAGAAGATGAATACAATCAAACATTTTTACGGTTTAGAAAGTACAAAGAATCGGTTAACTATCATTTTCGAAGCGATTGTAGCTTACTTAATGATAGGTTTATCGGCGCTGGCATTTCTTTTAATGATGGCTTTGTATCTGATAATGGACAACATCCACGAGTTTTGCGTTTACTTATTCAAGGGAAAATTGATAGCCAGTCCGCCATCATTCTTGATTCAGTATTATCGTATAGCAAGACTTGGAATAAAACAATTAAAGAAAAAGTTGTTTGGCCTAAAATTGCAATGAGGCTTGCCAAACTAAAACCTTTTGTGATATATAATGACACAGAATGTAAATTGATTATGAAGGAGATATTTGTATGAACGCAATAAAAGATTTTTGGTTATCATCTTATCAATCGGATAAGGTGGCATTTTACTACGAGATGGCCAGTTTCATTTTTATACTTGTAGCAAGTATGACAATGGCTCTTACAGCAGATAATCCTGATATGAGATATATCTACCCAGGTTATTTTATAGGTAGTTTAACAGCCGTGTATGCACATTGGCGAAGAAGACTAGCATGGCCAACAATGTTAGTTGGATATTTTACAATAGTAAATGTATTTGGTTGGTTAGTAGCAATGAGATTTATATAGAAGTGGATTATGACAATAGAACCTATTAGAGAAAAACTAGACGAAAAGATTAAACAATTAAATTCTAGTAGAGTATATAAAAAGATTACACCAAAAGGCGACCTATCTTGGTATATTAAATGGACAGGTAGTTTATTTTTAATTGTAGCCATGATGATGACTTCAGCAAATATATTTCCTTTGAACTTATATGTTGCATTAGTTGGTATGACAGGCTGGTTGATAGTTGGTATATTGTGGCATGATAGAGCATTGATTGTTTTAAATGCAGTAAGTGTGGCAATCTATGGTGTAGGTATAATGAACAGCTGGTTTGGTGGATGAAAAGAGTATTTTTAATTGGCAACGGTGGTAGTAGAGATGGTTTTGATTTAAACCAATTGCGACCACATGGTAAAATATATGCCTGTAATGCAATTTACAGAGATGGATTTAGACCAGATGTTTTAGTTGCAGTAGACCATGGCATTATGCACGAAATCTATAATGCAGGTGTAGCTGAAGAAATACCATGTTACTTTAGAGATTGGACCAGAGTGCCAGAGGGTCATTATGAAATGATGAAGTGGGCAGGTCTAAACATGGATGAGAGAGCAAAAGTAAAAAAACATTTTGATAAGTTTAATGAAAATGAAAAAGGTGATAGAACAGAATTTGTAATACACGGTATGAATATGGCAGGTAAAATTGGTATCATAAGAAGATATGAAGATAGACCTGAAACATATGATGTAATGAAAAAAGAAATAGATTTTTCAGATTGTAATGTTAGTTGGGTACATGATGGTGATAAAGCAACCTGTGTACAACAATGGACAAGAGAGAAAACAGAATTTAAAAAAGATAGAGGTTGGGCTGCCGGTCCAACAAGTGGTTTTATTGCTTTAAACGAAGAACAACCAGATGAAGTCTATCTAATAGGCCATGATTTAAGAAGTAACACAAATACGGTAAATAACCTATATGCTGGTACTAGACATTATGTGCCAAAAGAGAACTCACCAACCCCAGGTATAAATTGGGAACAACAATGGTGTAATCTAATCATAGAATTTCCAAAGACCAAATTCTACAAGGTCAATCCAAATGCAGATAGGGGTCCAGATAATGTATCCCAACCGATTGAATTGTGGGGTAGGTTTAAGGATAAACAAGTTTATTATATCGACTATCCTGAATTGCAGGCCAAATTAGGCTTGCCTTTAGGAGAAAATAGTGTATAATAGAACTCATATGCGTAACAAATATAAAATTGCAAGTTTATATTTCTTTCTGGCTGAACATAGCTTAAGAGGGCTAAAGGCATGGGCGAGGAGGGTTATGGCTGAATGGCTGAAGACACCTCGTTTAGTTTCGAGTAAGGACCAATCTTTCATAGACATTGGACTCTTCCTGGAAAATTGTGGGTGCGTTCCAACAAACCCCACGAAAGACGCATATTTTTATAAAGTGAACTTGCAAAGTGTTATAAATAATAGTGTCGATTAAAACAGACAATACGAATACAACAATACGAAAAATATAGGAGAAAATATGGATTTCGAATCATTAAAGACCTCGTCAAGTAACTTTGACAAATTAACTAAAGCTCTGGAACAAAATCTTAAACCAGAGGACCAATCAAACAAAAACAAATACCAAGACGATAGACTCTGGAAAATTGAGATGGATAAAACTGGTAACGGCTATGCTGTTATTCGTTTCTTACCTGCCTCAAACGGTGAAGATATGCCGTGGCAGAGAGTATGGTCACATGCCTTCCAAGATAAAGGTGGTTGGTATATTGAAAACAGTTTGACTACACTTGGTCACAAGGATCCTGTATCAGAGGAAAACACAAGATTGTGGAATACTGGTGTGGATTCTGATAAAGAGATTGCTAGAAAGCGTAAGAGAAAATTATCTTACTACGCTAACATTCTAGTGGTGAGCGACCCAAAACATCCTGAGAATGAGGGTAGAGTTGCGTTATTTAAATTCGGTAAGAAAATCTTTGATAAGATTACTGAAGCAATGCAACCAGCATTTGAAGATGAACAACCTATCAACCCATTTGATTTCTGGAAAGGTGCAAACTTTAAACTGAAATTGAGAAAAGTTGATGGTTATTGGAACTACGATAAATCCGAGTTTGAGGGACCTGCTCCTGTCAAAAGCAATGATGATGAAATCAAAGCTATTTGGGAGAAACAGTATCCTCTAAAACCTTTCGTTGCTGCTGATAATTTTAAGACCTATGACGAACTCAAAGAGAAACTGAATAGGGTAATTTCAGGAGCACGAAGCACAGAAACAGTTGAAATGGCAGACCTCCCGCCTGCTCAGACAGCTGCGCCTGTGAAAAGTGCTGAAGTAGCTCAACCAGCTGCTAGTGAAATGGCTATGCCAGTAGCAAGTGACGAAGACGATACACTTGACTATTTTAGTAAATTAGCAGAGGAAGAGTAAATCTCTCCGCTTTAATACTTTGCCCACCGATAGCAATATCGGTGGGTTTTTTATTGGAAAGCTATATAAATAGTAGTATGGCTAAAACTATATTTGACCCATTAAAGGATTTGCAAGGCGGACAACAGCGTGCCACCACATGGTATCGTAATGCTGTGTCTTTGATTGCAGATAGAACTTCACAAGGTAAATTGATGAGAGAAGGCCGTATTAACGGCAGACCAAGTGCAGGTCGTATGAACTTCTTTGTTTATGACCCTAAATATAAAAAATCATTACCTTTTTACGATACATTCCCATTAGTTTTACCATTAGAACCTATCAAAGGTGGTTTTATGGGCTTGAACTTTCATTATTTACCATATCCATTGAGATTTAGATTATTAGAGCGTATGCAGAAATTCGCTAATAATAATCAGTTTGATAGTAGCACAAAACTTGAAGCGTCATATGGTGATGTTGCAAGTATTAATTTAATCAGACCAGCAATAAAGAAATATCTGTATAAACAATGTAAAACAGGATTTAGAAGAATTGATGTTGATGAAATGGCAATTGCAGTATATCTACCAGTAGCAAACTTTAAGAAAAGAAGTCTTGGCTCTGTATTCGCTGATAGTAGAAGGAAGATTTAATGGCAAAACAAAAATTAGGTGACCCTACAGATTATAGTTACAGAGTAAAGAAAGTAACAAAAATAGTAGATGGTGACACAATAGATGTATTATTAGATATGGGATTTGATATTCTATATCAACAAAGAGTAAGACTATTTGGTATTGACACGCCAGAGAGTAGAACAAGAGATTTAGAAGAAAAGAAGTATGGTTTATTGTCTAAATACTTCCTGAAAGCTGAATTATCACTTGGTAAGAAAATTACAGTTAAAACTTATAAAGGTGATGAAACAGGTAAATTTGGCCGTATTTTAGGCGATATATGGATTGACGGTAAGTCAGTAAATCAAAAAATGTGTGATAAAGGTTATGCAGTACCATATTATGGACAGAATAAAGATTTAGTTGAAGAAGCACATTTGAAGAATAGAAAAAGATTAGCAAACAAGGTAAAGTAAAATGGCAATTTTAAGAGGCGGTAGAAGAATAGGACCATTCGACATTAGACTAGGTATTCCTAGAGATAAGTCATTGAATGATGTACAAGGCGATAAGCGATTAGGCCGTACAATGGGACCTAATCCTGAATCTACAATAGGTAGAATGATGGCTACTATTGCTGAGGGTGAAGGCTTTGCAAGACCAAGTAGATTTATGGTTGACTTTATTTTACCAAGAGGTGTTAAAACAGAGTTTGTAAGATTAGGTTTAGAAAATGAAACTAAAAGGTCTACATTAATAGGACAACTTACAGAGGGTAATAAAATACAGAGAGGTTTAAGAGCATATGTAGATAGTGTTGATATGCCTGGTAGAAACCTTGATACAGTAGATTTAAAAATATACGGACCAAAAAGACAGATTGTAAATGGCCATAGTTTTAGTGGTGAAATTACAATGTCAGTATATTGTGACAAATATTTAAGACAAAGAAGTTTCTTTGAGATGTGGCAAAAAGCTGCATTTGACCAAGGTACTAACAATGTACACTTTTATGATGAGTACACAGGTGGTTTGAGAATATACCAACTAGGTGCATTTGCTGGCAACCAAGATAGAGATAGAATTGCCTATGGTGTAGAATTGTTTGAATGTTTTCCTAAAACAATTAGTGCAGTATCATATGGTCATGGACAAACAGACGAGATACAAAAAATTTCAGTAACCTTAGCATTTAGAAATTGGATTAACTTGACAATGGATAGAACTGGTACATATACTACTGGTGCACCATATGGCAAGCCGAGTGTAATAAGAGCTGAAGACAACAGTTTACTTGGTGGCTTACTAAACAAACTACCGCCTGAATTAAAAAGAGCAGGTAGAGATGTAGTAAATACCATTAAGCAAAGAGTCCCAATTGGGGCGGTGACAGGTGGAAAAGTATTTCCACCGTTATTTTAATATACAAAGGAGTAAATTATGGCGTTACCATTAGCCAATGTGGCAAAGTATGAATTGACTTTACCATCACAACAAAAGACCATTAATTTTAGGCCTTTTCTTGTAAAAGAGGAAAAGATATTATTAATGGCAATGGAATCCGGTGAATCTAAAGAGATGATATCGGCCATTAAAGAAATAGTTAAATCATGTACATTTGGTGAGTTACTTGCTGAAAACCATCCTATGTTTGACATTGAATATGTATTTTTACAAATTCGTGCCAAGTCTGTAGGTGAGAAAGCAAAACTAAAAGTTTTATGTCCAGATGATGGCGAAACTTATGCGGATGTAGAAGTTGATTTAGCAAAAGTTGAAGTTTTTGTAGATGACGACCATTCACCAAATGTTGTCATTGACGAAGATAGAAAGTTAGGTGTTACATTAAAATATCCTTCATTAAAAGATATTGATGGTGAAACATTAACAGGAGAAGTTAATATAGAAAAAACTTACAAGATGATTGAAAATTCTGTTGAAAGTATCTATGAGGGCGAAACAGTACATATGGCCAAAGATATAGAGAAAAAAGAAGTGACAGAGTTTTTAGAAAACTTGACGGCAATACAAATGAGAAAATTGACAGATTTCTACAATAGTATGCCGAGATTAGAACATAAAGTACAAGTGACTAATCCAAAGACAAAAGTTGAGTCTGAGGTTACATTAAAAGGACTAGCAAGTTTTTTCGTATAGCCCTCTCACATGATTCGTTAACGAATTACTTTGAAACGAACTTTGCTTTAATGCAACATCACAAGTATTCGTTAAGTGAACTTGAAAATATGATACCTTGGG
>Ga0222717_10002109_pt1 | contig 15614 bp, 8 predicted proteins | sample C33_18DmetaG_FD_165053 | JGI IMG/M metagenome (GOLD analysis project Ga0222717, IMG submission 165053) | Estuarine water microbial communities from San Francisco Bay, California, United States - C33_18D | ecosystem: Environmental > Aquatic > Marine > Unclassified | place: USA: California...
TCCAATCTTGTCCACCGCCCCATTCTAGCAAAGACGTTTTCAATGTTGTGCCTCAGGCGATAGTAGCCTTTGTGAAAGGGTTCGACTGCTTTCTCGTTGCTCTTCTGTGCTATCCAGTGGGTGTGTCCACTTGCTTCGATTCGGCGGCGAAATTTGCTGCTACTGAATCCCTTGTCGCCCACATATCGCCGATAGCGACCGGGTAGCTCAATCTCTTCGGCTATCTTATGATCACTATCGTTTCCTGGATCAATTCTACACGCGTACACCCTTTGTTTCGTGTCGCAGATCGCAGTGACCTTAGTCGTGAATCCTCCCTTCGTCTTTCCTGTAACCTCCTGAGGCCCAGCGCCTCGCCCCGTTAAGCAGGCAATCGAGCATTTCACAAAAGGCCTCTTCAGCAGAATCTGTTGATGCCTAGGCGGCGCGAATTACCTAGAAGCCTGACCAGTAACAGGTTATATCCAATCCCTATAGCGGTCAAAGTTGTGGCAATAAGCAAGCCGCCCATCCAAACCTCGGATTTGCGAGGACAACGCTTGCGCCGGGGCTGCCCCTAGTAGGGCTCAGCCCATGAAACAAGCAGTTTCAGCCATTCAGGGGTCCAGGGGCAGCGGGACCCGGCGTCCAGCGTTCCCGGAGCAGATCCGGAATTTCACCCACAGATTCTGCTGAAGACCCCACAAAAGAAGCATCAACGAATCGCAGGAGAGATAGATCTTTGGCATCCCGAACAGCGTTGAAGAATGCCAGAAACACCCCTCTTCGACTCCAGTTTGTAAATCGAGCATGAATACTCTTGTACTTTCCGAAAGATGGTGGTAGGTCAATCCACCAACATCCCCACTTTCCAAGAAAGACCAGTGCTGAAACAAAGGTGCGATGGTCTATTCCCTTGCGGCCTCGATTAGAAAAGCCACACTGCTTCAAAGCGTAAGTAAGGGGCGCAACTTGGCCCACGTAGCCGAATCAATAAGATGTTTGTCAGTCATAGAAGTGGATCTGCAAGCGATATATATCACCATCGTGAACTGGCAGTCACTGAGTTAGTGCTCTAAGCGAATTAATGGATTAGCCCTAGTGCCACGATGATGTCTACCGCCGTCGAGCGTATGAGGTCACCGGACGAACGCCTCGCATTCGCTCGTCACTTTGCGAAAAGGGCACCCACGGACTCATTGCTCAAAGTTCTCCAATCTCCTGTTGCCCAAGCCTTGCTCCAGCATGCTTTCCAAGGTAGTTCACCCCAAGTCGAAGAAATAGTTAAAGTTCTAGACCTCATTCCGTTAGAATCACTGAATAAATTTCTAGCGCAAACGACACTGACAATTTTGAACAAAAGTAATGCGGAGAGAATTACCTGGCTTGTCAATCGTTACGGAGATCACCCGGAAATCCGTCGAGCTATTTCCGATGAATTCGCCTTCCGAGCACAGAACGATCATCGTGCAGGGACTACCTGGCTGCAGGCTCTGGAATCTTCTCCACTGAAGGACGAGGGCATCTCTCGATCCGCCTAGGCCGTCGTTTTAGCCAAACCTGAATCCGCTATAATTTGTACTCAAGATCAGCGGAGACACGCTTTGCAACGATGTGCCAGGGAAACTCCACCAGTGAGGACACAAGCAGAAAACAGAGCTAACGATACCTACTTTGAAAATCGCGAACAATGCTCGCAGTGTAGCACTCTATTTCTTTGAAAAAACAAGCCATGCCCACCCAACAAGTAGGCTGACGCCCCCGAATGGCGTCAGTGCTCCAAGCATTCTCAGATTGCTCAGACACAGGGCATAGAGCGATCCAGAGAAGAGCAGGACCCCGATCAGAAAGGCCCACCAAGCCCCTTTCACGAAAGGTGCCCGCCCGGCAACTACACACAACATTATCGCGTGGACAATATGGTAGAAACTAGCCGTTTGCCAAGTAGCTGTGAAGTCCCGCTCGATCAGCAAATCGCTCAAGGCATGTCCACCAATCGCTCCCAATGCAACAGCGAGAAAGCCAATGCCCGCGGAAACACGGAAAGCTACGGTTGCGGACATAGATTTAAGCGTTGGAGCCCACCGCCTCCTTCACTGAGGCTGCCGCGAAGTCGCGGTTCATCTTGGTGATGTAAGTAGCGCTGATCTCTTTCGGGCATACAGCCTCACACTCATACTGATTCGTGCAATTGCCGAAGCCAGACTCGTCCATTGTACGCACCATGCCGAGCACGCGACGGTTTTTCTCCGCCTTACCCTGGGGAAGCATGGCCAGGTGCTCAACCTTGGCTGCGACAAACAGCATAGCCGAAGCATTTTTGCAGGCTGCCACGCAAGCGCCACAGCCGATACAAGCGGCGGCGTCGAACGCTGAGTCAGCGACGGGTTTGGGAATGGGCGTTGCGTTGGCGTCCACCGCCGAGCCTGTGCGGGCGCTGATGAACCCGCCCGCTTGAATGATGCGATCAAAGGCGCTCCGGTTGACCATAAGATCCTTGAGCACTGGAAAAGCATCAGCGCGGAAGGGCTCCACCCAAATAGTATCGCCATCCTTGAAACTTCGCATGTGCAACTGACAGGTAGTGACGCCGTTGCCAGGCCCATGGGGACGACCATTAATGGTCAATGAACAAGACCCACATATGCCCTCGCGGCAATCGTGATCGAAGACGACAGGCTCGCCACCAGATTCAATGATATCTTCATTCACGATATCCAGCATTTCCAGGAAGGACGCCGTCGTCGGAATATCTTTCGCGTCGTATGTTTCGATACGACCTTGAGCTTCAGCGTTCGACTGACGCCAGACTTTTAGGGTAAGATTCAGTTTCTCGGTAGCCATTAGTGTAAGGAATTTAGGGGATGCTCTACTTGTAACTGCGGACCGCCAGTTTCACGTTTTCGAATTCAAGGTTCTCTTTGTGCAGACGCGGCTCTTCGCCCACACCTTGATGTTCCCAAGCCGCCACGTAGGCATAGTCACTATCATTGCGCGTCGCTTCTCCATCTGCCGTTTGATACTCCGATCGAAAATGACCACCACAGGACTCCTCGCGATCTCGAGCATCGTGAAAGAGTAACTCGGCAAACTCTAGGAAGTCAGCCACGCGGCCAGCCTTTTCCAGCTCCTGATTCACGTTGTTCCCATCTCCAGGCACACGCACAGTGGACCAGAACTCCTCGCGCAACTTGGGAATCCGTTTGAGAGCTTCTGTCAGACCCTCCTTTGTCCGTGCCATGCCGCATTTGTCCCAAACGAGGAGTCCGAGCTCGCGGTGAAAACTGTCCACACTGCGCCTGCCGTTGATACTAAGCAGCTTTGCGACACGCTCGTTGACATCAGCCTCGGCCTGTTTGAAAGCTTCGTGTCCTGTGGTGACAGCTCCCGGAGTCTCACCCGCCAGATAATTAGCGATGGTGCACGGAATAACAAAGTAGCCATCGGCCAAGCCCTGCATCAGAGCACTCGCGCCCAAACGATTCGCTCCGTGATCAGAGAAATTCGCCTCTCCTAAAACATGCAGTCCTGGCACGTTGCTCATCAAATTGTAATCTACCCAGAGGCCACCCATCGTGTAGTGCACTGCAGGGAAGATGCGCATCGGCGTCTCGTAGGCATCCTCGCCCGTGATCTGTTCATACATTTGAAAAAGATTCCCGTAGCGCTCGCGCACCGCCTGTTCGCTATCACGCTGAATCGCTGCGGAGAAATCGAGATAAACACCCAACCCGGAATCCCCCACACCTCGCCCCTCATCGCAAACCTCCTTTGCGGCCCGCGATGCAATATCACGAGGCGCTAGGTTTCCAAAGCTCGGATACTTCCTTTCAAGGTAGTAATCACGCTCATCCTCAGGAATGTCTCTCGGTCGCCGCTCGTCATCAGCCTTCTTCGGCACCCAGACACGCCCATCATTTCTCAACGACTCTGACATCAACGTCAGCTTCGACTGATAACTCCCACTCACAGGGATACAGGTCGGATGAATCTGCGTGTAACAAGGGTTGGCAAAGTAAGCGCCCCTCTTGTGCGCCCGAAAACCTGCCGTCACATTGCACCCCATCGCATTCGTCGACAGGTAGAATGCATTGCCATACCCGCCGGTCGCTAAAATAACCGTGTCTCCCGAGAAGGAGTGAATCCTACCTGTGACCATGTCCCTCACCACGATGCCCTTGGCATGACCGTCTACCGTAACGAGATCTAACATTTCTGTGCGAGGATACATTTCCACACCGCCTGCCGCAATCTGCTTACTCAAAGCCGAATACGCTCCGATCAGTAGTTGCTGCCCCGTCTGGCCACGCGCATAGAAGGTCCTAGAAACCTGAGCTCCGCCAAAGGAACGATTGGCGAGTAGCCCACCATACTCACGTGCAAAAGGAACACCTTGAGCCACACATTGATCAATGATCTGAGTGCTAATCTCCGCAAGTCGATGAACGTTGGCTTCCCGAGAGCGGAAGTCGCCCCCTTTCACTGTATCGTAAAACAACCGGTGCACACTATCTCCATCATTCTGATAGTTCTTCGCCGCATTAATCCCGCCTTGAGCGGCAATGCTGTGTGCCCGTCGCGGGCTGTCCTGATAACAAAAGCACTTCACTTTATAGCCCAGCTCAGAGAGTGTGGCAGCAGCCGACGCTCCTGCCAACCCACTCCCCACAACGAGCACAGTATACTTACGCTTGTTGTTCGGGTTGATCAGATGGGAGTCCATCTTGTGTCTCGTCCACTTCTCGGCAATAGGGCCAGGAGGAATTTTGGAGTCTGGTATGTCTTTGGAAATGTCGCTAACCATGGCTTAAAAATGGACGTGTGGTTACTTTACGAACCCTAACAGGATCGCGATAGGAATGGAGATGTTACCGAAGAAAATAAGAGCTGCATAGCCCCAGCCAGCCCACTGAATCAACTCGCCTGTCTTGTCCGTGCGAAGCCCGAGCGTTTGAAAAACACTAGCAAAACCGTGACTGAGGTGAAAGCAAAGGAACGCCATACTCACGATGTAAAACAGGCTGATAAAAATATTCGAGAATCCCTGCACCACCATTGCGTAGACATCTGGTCGTAGATGGTCGCTAGTGGTGCTATCGACAAGTTCGTTGGGCAGAATCGTAAAGTGTAACAGGTGGAAGATGACGAAGCTCAGGATAATCGTCCCCGAAATGATCATCGTCCGTGACGCCTTGGACGCTTTCGCAGTGGTCTCGAACTGGTAGCGCTTTTCACGGGCAGCTCGATTTTGCATTACCAAATGGATGGTCGCCACAATGTGAACGACAAAGGCACTAAGCAACCCAACGCGAGCAATCCAGACCCCCATTCCATGAAGAGAGTGATGAAGGAACTCAGCGTAAGAATTTAACACTTCCTGCCCCATGTAGATTAGGAGATTCCCCACCAAGTGACCAAGTAGAAAAAGGAGAAGAGCCGCTCCAGACAAGGCCACCAGTAGCTTCTTGCCCACAGACGAACTGTAGAACCGCTTGATCAATACGAGTAAATTCATCGCTTCCTTCTTAAAGAGTCTACGTCTCCCGATTGCAAGTCGTGTTCCCTCTTCGAGGCAAAGAAACGCTTCCTTGAGGCAAAGGAACGCTGCTTCGATGCAAAGAATCGCTTCGAGGGGCGAGCATGGCGTTGACGGCAATCGTACCCAGACGCGAGACTGAATTCATGCACGGCCTCATCATTCACGCTGACTTACACCAGCCAAACCAGCACTGTCCCGACGCAACCCTTGAGATCCAGGATGGTCGGGTTGCCGCGATCCACGAAGCCGGTGCCGCGACACCCTCGCTACCAGTATTTTTCGATGCTCAGCATCAGCTCACCTTTCCAGGATTCGTCGATATCCATACCCACGGAGCGAGCGGAAGAGACGTCTGTGATGGCTCGCCTGGTGCCCTCGAAGCCATCGGGCGCGCCAAGATTCGGGAAGGCGTCACCACATTCCTCCCCACCACACTGACCATTCCCCGCGACGAATTGCAGAAGGTGGCGGGGCTTGCGGCGCCCTATATGGCTAATCCGACGTTCGCCAAAGCCCCAGCCCTCCACATCGAAGGACCATTCATCAATCGCAACTGCGCCGGAGCTCAGAACCCTGCGCATGTCCGCCCCCCAGATTCCGAAGAAGTACGTGAACTTCACAAGATTACGCCGGTAGGACTCGTTTCCATGGCACCAGAGACCAACGGAGGGATCGCGTTCATCGAGGAAATGACGGCTCTCGGCATTGTCACCTCGTTAGCACACAGCGCGGCCACGTATGCAGACTTCCAAGCCGCACGGCAAGCAGGTGCCAAGCATCTCACTCATTTCTGCAATCAAATGACCGGCTTACACCACCGCGAGATCGGTCTCGTCGGTGCCGCATTGCTCGATGATGACGTTCTCATCGAAGCCATTTGCGACAAGATCCATCTCTGCCCAGAAATGATTTCACTGACATTCAAACACATCTCAATCAACCAAATGATGCTGGTCACAGACTCTATGGCAGCCTCTTGGATGAATGAAGGTAGCTACGACCTAGCTGGTCTCGAAGTTCACGTCAAAGACGGCGCCGCTCGCCTCACATCTGGCGCCCTGGCCGGGAGTACACTGCGTTACAACCACGCAGCGCGAAACGTGCACCGTATCACCAATATTCCATGGCTCGATCTCACCAAAGCCTGTGGCTACAACCAAGCCAGGTCACTGGGACTCGAGGGGGGATCGTTAACACAGGGATCACCGGCTGACATTGTAATTGTCAATGATGAATGCGAACCAGTCGCCGTCTTCGTCGATGGCGTGGACAAATTGCCTGAGGCCTCGACGCCCCCTATGGAGTGACCACTCGGTAAGTCAGGCGAAAGAAAATCCGTTCGTCAGCGGCGCCAGGAATGCGGGCTTCGCAGCTACGCTCCCCATCGATGACTGGGCCATTCGTGACATTGATCGGGCGGACATCGCCTGAGGGGCCGTTATTATTCTCATACCAATCTGTGAGATTTGGTGACCAGTTGCCATCGGCTTCTGTACCATTATTGTCGAGGGAACGACGCCAGCTGAAAACCCACTCGCTGGTGACCTCATCGAATTCGACAGTATCTAACGGAATATCATCGTTAGCGTTCGGATCACGCCCATGATAGGACTCGCCAAGTGTCGAGTTTCCATCCTCATCGCTGTCCGCCTGCTCGCCCCAACGAATAACTTGCTCGCCAAAGTCTACTAGAATCTCGCGCTGAAACTTCGAATTGAGCCATTGCTGGTACGGTGTACCCTGAATGTCAATTACCTGAGACGTCATCCCGGTAAGCCCGCCATTGTCTGTCGCCCTAAGGCGAACATCTATTGTAGCCACGAGGTTCGGCTTGCAACGTACGACAAGTTCTTTCGTTCCATTGTCGACCGCGATCATCTCAAAAGCCTGAACATCTCCTAACACGGTGACAATCTCGTAGTCCAAGGTTGAAGAAGCTTGTTCGGCATCGGAGAAACCAGCCGTGATATCGATTTCACCTTCGGGTCCATTCACAGCTGGTATTCTTATCGGCAGAGCCAGCCCTTGTGGCGGTGAATTCTGCTTCTCAACGATGAGCTCAACCTTACAAGTTCCCCTATTCTGCGACGAGTCGTAAGCTTCGATCAGAATCTCATAAACCTCTGGGCCGGTGACTACCGAACCCGCTGGCGGCGACTGGGTGATTGTCAGATTAGTAGCGTCATCAATGTTATCAAAGATACTCGACATCGCGATGATGTTCGGCACGTCCACCTCACAGGGGGTGCTACCGCAAGTGACGGTCACTTGTTGAGGACAGATGAGGGTAGGCGGCTGGGTGTCTTGGAAACAGAAGCCACCGGGATAACCGTAGGAATCAAATTCATCAAATCCGTAGATTGTCAGAGCAAAGGGACCGCGGCCGGTGACAAAGTTATAAAGATTACTAGCGGAACTTGGCAGTGGGATGCGGACAAAATTACCACCGCTATTCGGAATCGTCCCAGTCATGGCTCCCGGCAATCCAAGAATGTTGGCGCCATTGAGTGTGATCACGCTGAGGTCGCTCGTGTTGTCCGCAATAACGGTAGCATAGCTCTGCGGGAATTCTGTCGCCGGTGGAGTGCAGACTAAATAGCCCTTTAGCCAAGACTTGCGCGGCTGGATGAGCGTCATGAAGGGATCCGCATCCACGACACCATCGTAATCAGAACTCTGGGAGAATTGCGCCACAGAGATCTTCTCTTCGGCACCAATTGAAGCTGGTGTGGTCATGGTAAACTCATGGATCTCACCACGGTCCAGTATCACATTAGTTTTCTCTGGATTGAAAATACTAACAAACGTTCCATCTTTTAGAGCCGTGATTCTCACAAGATCGCCGCCGCGAGTCATGAGTGGCGCGATCCGATAATTCGTTCCCCAGGCAGGCTCAGGCAAGAGTTGCTCGACTAGCGTGTCACAGAACCATTGGGTAGGAGATTGAATATTTGCACAGCGGTGACTCCCAAACACGCCAACGGGCTTGTCAGAAACGATGCATGTACCAGCAACATCTCCCGGCGCGTCCGCTTCGTTTCTAAGCTGATAGGTTTCGCCCCTCTGAAGTAGGACGTCGAAGGGCACGCCAGCAGTGTAGGTGCCAATAGTGGTCTTCGGCGTGATCGTCACGGTGGTATTGTTGTAGGGTGCCACGACAGCAAACTGAGAGCCCTGAAGAATGGGCAACGAACTTTGGACGTTCTTGTAGGTCATGACGACGTACTCGGTACCAAGGCAATCAAGCGGGAGTCCCAAATAGCCGTCTGTGCTATAGTCCTGATGATTCTGCGCATACACAGAAACAAAGTTCTGAGCCACAATGCGAATTCCCTTCCCTTCACGCTTATCGTTCCCCGCAAGTTCGACCAAGGGAGGAATCGCCACGACAGCCTTACCGAAGCCATCGAGTGTGTAGGCCTTAGGAAATCCAGGGACACTCATACCGGGAATCGTAACAATACCAGTCTCAAAGCGTTTGCCTACAATGCAGAGAGAAAGATTGATTGGAGCGCCAGGCTCCTCCTCGTAGTTTTCAGGAAAGGCCAGCCAGAACTCTTTCCCCAGATGCGTCTTCACACAATCCGCGTTGTCTGGGTCCGGCTCTTGCTGCCCGGCCTCTAGACACAGCTCAGGACATATCAAGAATCGGTCTTCGTTTACGGTCGCATTCAAGGCGTGAATGGCGAGAATGTTATTCCCCTGCCTGAGAACGCTTGGATCAAGATCGAACGTTTCTGGACTTAATGCCAGACAATCTGCACGGTTCTTCAGCGCGCGAGCATTCTCGTTAAGCGTACTTGGAGCATTTCTCTTCAGCACCAAAGAGCCATTAATATAGGCCGCGAAACCATCGTCATAGCGCATGCGCAGGGTGAGCTTGGAACCTGCCCCCGGAAACTGACTGAGAGCAAAAGAAGCGCGCATATAAAGCCCAGGCCGCAGCCCCTTCATCTCGGCTTCCACATCACGAGTAATATAAGGATCATACTTGCCTTGACCTCCAACACCAGAAGCCTCTTTGAACGAGACGCCTTGAGCACCAGCTTCATAAAGATCCCCTATTTCACTTAAGGTGAGCTTCTTCTTCCAAATAGCAACGTCGTCAAGCGTCCCGCAGAACTGCCTACCCGCGGGCGTGGGGTCACTCCCTATGATCAGTCTATCTCCATTCCCTGAAGTATTAAAATCTTCACCATTAGGAAGCGCGATCGGACCCTGCGGTGCCACACCATCAAAGTAAGCTTCAATCTCATCCGTATCACCCTTAGCACAAACCGTAAAAGCAATATGGTGCCAGAGACCATCCTCAAGCGACGGCAACACCAGGTCGTATCGATTGCCTTGCGCGCTGATCAAACGCACTCCGGTGGACTTTGTCCCTTGATCGTCTTTCCGATAGATCATCCAACCAGGTCGTCCCGGCTCATAAGCACCGTTTGAGGCAATGACCTGAATTCCATTGTTTGGAGGAAATTCTTTATCTCCGATTGCCCAAACAGAAACAGCAAAGTCTGCATCTTTGCCAGGATCCAAGTCCGGATGGAAGTCATGTCCGATAAACCCTCTACCATCTCCTACTGAGCAACTAATGCTCATGCCTTTATCGATTTGAGCAGCTGCCACCTGCCATCCAGTTCCTCTAGGCTCTCCGTTATGAATATTGGTTGATCCACTGACGTCCAGGGAGACGCCTTGATCCAACGTATCGCCATCAAGGGGTTCGTAGAGAACCAAACCCTCACAGAGACTGTTAGGAGCCGCATCGTAACCAATGCAAAGCGGACTGGATGACCAGTCTGCGGCAGGTGGGTAGCTGCCCATGGTCCAATCGCCTTGCACGTTGTCATTGGGAACAATGTAACGGACGGTCGTATTGGGCCCGACCAAGAGCGCACCATCACACTGGCAGTAGTCCGTCTGATCCGAGGCCGCGGCGACCTGCTCCCCATTGTTAAATAGCCCAACGTAGGGCACCGAACAGGGAAACTGAAAGTTTGTATGCAGCAATTGATCACTTCTTGCCGGAGGTCGACGATCCTTCGTCGACGCAAAAATCTTCATTTCCTCACCTGCTCCGAGCGAATAGCCATCGGGAATCCTCCATTTCGTAGGATTCGTAGCAGAATCTGTCAGATACCAGCCTGAAAGGTTGATTGCCTGTCCCGCCTGCAGCACGATGAACGAGGGCAAATCGCCATCCTCATCTTCCGTTTCCAAATTGGCAGCACCTGCAATGACATTTTTGAAGATGACTTTTGGTTGTTGTCCAAACGCTTGCGGCAAGGCAATGGCCAAACAAAGCAAAGGTAAGAGAAAGAAGAAAGCTTTCATCGTTTTAACAGTAGGATTACTCAAAGGGCATTCTCCACATTGAGGTTGGGCAGTGTGAGTGTGAGATTCGCTGAAATCACTTGAGTCAGAGCATCAGTTAGATCGACAAAAAGTCCGTCGATCAGGAGGTCGTCGATTCCTCCACCTCCGTACTCGAAGACCTCATCCGACCCGAGAGACTGTAAAGTATCAAAGAGGTAGGCGTCAGATCCAGCGCCACCAAAGAGATCGTCGTTCCCCGCCCCACCCTCAAGGATATCCGCGCCAGAGCCACCAAACAGCAGATCATTGCCAACTAAACCAAAGAGCTGAACGCTTCCCAAGGCTGCGGTCGCATCTATCGTATTGTTAGATACGCCCCCCGTGAGAATTGCCCGGTTCATTGAGTCAAGAAGATCGATCTCCGTACCGATATTAAGCGATGTTGTTGTTAGAATGAAGTTGGCATCGCGCGTCTCAACCACAATATCACTAGCGCCTCTACCATAGAGTTCGTCATTCCCTGGGCCGCCTGTGATCCGGTTGACCATGGCGTTCCCGCGTATGGTGTCGTCTTGATTCCCACCAATGACGTTCTCGATACTTGCCGCGGTATCGAGGTCGAGTCCAAGATTTGTGGGATGCACGATTTGAAGCGCAAGCTCTTCCAAATCTACGCTAATGGACTCGCTAGATGTCGAAGAGAAATCAAGCGTGTCGCTTCCACCTGTCTCGGAAATAGTATCAACTCCAAGGACGAAATCGACATCAAACACGTAGAAATCATCCCCCGTATTCCCCTCAAGAGTATCGTTATCGGCTCCACCGATCAGGTAATCTGTACCGGTTCCGCCCCTGAGGGTGTCTCCCCCTCCTTCACCGCTCAGAACCGTGGTGCCTGTGAACCCACTCGCATCGATCACGTTCCCGCTCGCGCCGCCAGTCAACTGCAACTCTTCGATACCTAAAAGGCTATCGATCTCAGCATCAATGGTGAGTGCAGCATCCGTCGCCGTAAAGTCTGCATCTGCAATTTCCAAGACGCGATCAACTCCGCCTCCTCCTGCGAAGACGTCCGCTCCGCCGAGCCCGGAGAACACGTTATCAGCAGCGTTACCAGTGATCTGATCCGCTCCTCCTCCTCCGATGACATTTTCAATCTGTATTCCAACAAGCCAGAGTGTCGCTCCGGGGGCCACAGGTTGAGGGCCAGCATTCCCGAGATCGACAGTGACACCTTGTGTTCCGGTCATCGAGAAGTCCAAAGTATCAGAGCCGCCCGCGTCAAAGATGATTTCCACACCAATGACCAAGTCTGCGTTGAAAGCGTAATGGTCATCCCCTGCGTCGCCGTAATAGACATCATTTGAGGTCGTGCCAAAGAACCAATCATCTCCATCATCTCCATGGAAGATCACTCGCTGGGCGGTAAAGCCAGAAGCATCAAACGAGTTGTCACTCGCACCACCCTCAAGATGAACTTCGTTCATATTTGCCAACGAAATGCCTGTCGTGACTCCTCCAACTGCAATTGCCGAATCAGTGAGAACCATGTCAGCGTCCTGGCTAAAGTAGATTTCATTTGTGCCACCCGCGCCATCCAAGGAAACGTTTACTCCAGTCCACTCACTAACAGTAAAGGTATCATCACCGGGACCGCCCAGGAGACTCGCGTCCTCAACCCCACTGAGTGAATCCGTTTCAGAGAACACGCCGGCACTCGAATTGAGGAAAGCATCGTCTAAAATGAACTCGATGCCGCCGAGAGACGCCGTTTGTTCGATCAGCATGTCCGTGCCTGTGCCGCCATCGACTTGATCGTCACCAGCCAACGGTGTGATCGTGTCATCGTCAGCACCTCCATTCAACACGTCAGACCAAATGGTTCCTGTAATCATGTCGTCACCACCGGCACCATCGAAGGTGAAGTTCCCCCGAGCTACCATCATTGGCGTAAGCGGACTGAGAGCCGAGCCGTCAATCGTATTTGCACTGACCCCTCCAGTGATCTCGAAGTTTTCCACATTGACCACGCTAATGGTGTCAGAACTCGCCGCACCAACATGAGTCACACTAACATCAACGCCAGGAACACTAAGATCTCCAGGATTGGCATCATCGAAGACGAAATCGGCATTGGCTGCTTGGATAAAGAGGTCTGAGCCGTGTCCACCACCATCAATCAGGGCACTGCCGGTCCAACCGGTAAGATCGAAGGTGTTTGGAAGCGCCCCGCCCGTGAGACTAGCAAATTCCACGTCCTGTAACACGTCGTAGTCCGTGCCCTTGGTCACATTGGTATCCGTGAGCGTGAAGTCGACGTTCTCCGACTCGGAAAAGGAGTCGAATCCAGGGCCACCGTCGAGTCTATCATTACCTTCTCCGCCATCAAGGAAGTCATCTCCTCCGAAGCCTTCTAACAAGTCATTCCCAGGACCACCACGCAGAGTATTATCGAGGCCGTTGCCAGTGATCTCGTCGTCCATGTCACCGCCGATAACTTCTTCAAACCCACCTGCCTCGATGACCAAGGTGAGATTGCCAATCACTTGGTCAGCTGCAGGACTCGTTCCAAAGATGTTCAAGTCAACGATCACGGGGAAACCCGTCGTGGCGGAGAAGTCTAACACATCATGACCCACTAGGTCCGTTGGATCTTCAAAAATGGTCTCCTTGCCCCAGGCCTCATCGGCATCGAAGGCATAAATCTCATTTCCTGAACCACCCGCAAGGCTATCATCACCAGGACCGCCACTCAGCGTGTTGTCACGAGCGTTACCAGTGATATCATCATCGCCATCGCCACCGATCACCGCGTCGATGTCTTCACGCTCGAAGATCAAGCTAATGGGGGCGCCCGTATAGAGTGGGGTTGGCGTATTGAGCGAGCTAAGATCGGCAATCAGATTCTGAGTCATTGCCGAGAAGTCGAGCGTGTCGAATCCGGGATCGTCCGCTGCGATCGTCGCCGCATCGTACCCCACCACCGTCACATTACCGGTGTCCGTCGGCAGGAAGATGAAAGTGTCATCTCCAGGTCCACCGAGCAGCTCGTCATCACCGCCGCGGCCTTCGATGGTCACATCGCCATCGTAATCGCTAACGTCGATCTTGTTCCCACTGGCACCACCGATGAGGTGCGCTTCCTCGACACTATCGATGCTGTAGATCGATCCATTGCCAAGCGTCAGCGCGCTGCTCTGTTCGAAGGTGAAGCCACTTAAAAGACCCGGATTGTAGGTCGCGACCAAGTTGAACACGCTGACCGTGTCCGTTGTCAGGGTGAAGGACGAAGCTAGGCTGGTCACATCGCTTAGCCCCACCGTACCACTGCCCTTACCGAGGCTGAGGTCGAGGGTTTGAATCACGCCGCTGACAGCACTAGCAATAAGCCCTGGCGAAGAGGAAAGCCCGGACCCGACTAGGGTCATATCCGTGTCATTCTCGACAACGAGCTTGTCGATACTCGTGTCCCCTTCGATTTCCGCATAGCCAGACCAATCAGTCAGCGTGAACGTGTTCGCTCCAGCCCCACCAACCAAACGGGTGTGCTCGAGATCGATCAGGGTGAAACGAGACTGGGAAAGAGGCTGATCACGGAAATCGAGGGTCAAACTATCATTTCCACTGAAGAACGGATCGATATCATTCTGCACCAAGGTAAAATCGGCGTCCGCTTCTGCCAGCAGATAGTCGAATCCATGACCACCATCGAGCTCGTCGTTGCCGAGTTCAGCAATGAGGTAGTCATCGCCCATGCCAGCGAACAGGAAGTCGATCCCGCTCTCGCCATTTAGGAAGTCATCACCCCCTTGGGCAAAGATGAAGTCGAAACTCGGACCGCCGGCGATGACATCGGCTCCAGGTCCACCGCTAAACTCGAGTTCAGAAAAGGGATCAAGTCCTTCACCAGTCGACTTGCCAGCAGGCGCTGTTGCAGGGAGGAAACGTGCCGGTTGAAGATGCGTCGCGATGTTGCCGGAGTCTCCGAGGATGAGGTCCCAATCATCACCACCGTCGATGAGGTCATTGTCCGTGAGACCCGCACCAAGATGCTGGATGACCAAGACGGACTCGTCCAATGGCCGCCCCGTAGCAGCACGGATCGTCAAGTCAATACTGACACTATCGCACTCAGGAATAAACCCGCCACCAAGGATCGGCACCACGAAGGTTTCCGTCAATTCGCCCACTTCGAAGTGCACCACACCGGAGACCGATTCGTAGTGCGTCCCAGCGATGGCGGTATCGGCAGCGAGCGTATAGACAACCGCAGACTGTCCTTCGGCATTTCCACGAGTAAGCGTGACGATCGCAAGACTATCATCCTCGCTCTGATTCACGGTGTAGACTGGCTTATTGAAGGTCACGCCCTCAGAAGCAGGTGCAGGCGCTCCAAGCATCAATTCCACATCGACCGTTTCCGTCCCACCAGACGCTGGCGAGTAGATTGCGTAAGAGGTGCCAGTGTCCGGATCAAGCTCCACGGTGACCTCAGACCAACCTTCCGGAATCTCCACGTTCACGCGGTAGTTCCCAGGGAATGTTTGGAAGTCGTAGTTGCCTGAGTTATCTGTGAGAGTCACACCCACTTCGTTGCCCTTGTCATCGAAGAGATGGACCACGATATCCTCCGCACCGCCGCTGCCGGATTCGGTGATCGTTCCTTTGATCGTCGCATCGTTGCCCATGGCCGAGGTGTCGACTCCGAAGATGTAGCCATTGAGCGGCAAGACCCACGAATCGGCAGAGGCATCGGCATCGAAGATCGTTAGTTCGGCAT
>Ga0222717_10002117_pt1 | contig 15584 bp, 12 predicted proteins | sample C33_18DmetaG_FD_165053 | JGI IMG/M metagenome (GOLD analysis project Ga0222717, IMG submission 165053) | Estuarine water microbial communities from San Francisco Bay, California, United States - C33_18D | ecosystem: Environmental > Aquatic > Marine > Unclassified | place: USA: California...
CCACGTGATCTTCACCGGTTCCGTCGAAGCTGGGCGATCTGTTTACCAACAGGCAGCAAGGGGTTTGTTAGACTGCCAACTCGAGCTCGGCGGCAAAGATGGCGCTTACGTGGCTGCAGACGCCGACCCGATGATTACGGCGGAATCTTTGGTCGATGGAGCCATGTACAATTCAGGACAGTCCTGCTGCGGCGTCGAACGCGTTTATGTTCATGAAGACCTCCACGACTCCTTTGTCGAGCATTGCGCTACCCTCTTGGATGCCTACGTCCTCGGTGCCCCTGGTGAGGAATCAACCACCATGGGGCCTCTCGCCCAAGCCTCGAATGCCGCGCTCATGACTGATCAGGTCAATGACGCGGTTGCCAAAAAAGCCGAAGTTATTCGCGGTGGCAAGCCCCGGATTATCGGACAAGCGACCTACTTCGAGCCCACTTTGTTAACAAACGTCACCCACGACATGGACGTGATGACCATTGAAAACTTCGGACCGATCCTTCCCATAATGAAGGTCAAAAACGATGACGAAGCCCTTTCCCTGATCAATGATTCGTCCTACGGACTCACATCTATCATCTTCACCATGAGCCAAGCTCGCGCACAGCAATTCTGTGATGGCGCGAATACCGGCACTGTTTTCATGAATCGGTGCGACTACCTCGACCCAGCGCTGCCTTGGACAGGTGTCAACCAAAGCGGTATCGGATCGAGCCTTTCCAAATACGGACTTCTGGGCGTTACTCGGCGCAAATCTAAGCACTTCAGACTGTCATGAGCATACGCGGCATCACCTTCGATCTTTGGGACACCCTCGTTCACGATGATTCTGACGAGCGCCACCGTGCAGCCAAGGGTCTTCGATCAAAACGCGATGAACGCCGGCACCTCGTGTGGGAAGCCCTCAATGCGGACGCACCCATTGAACTCGAGGCCGTGATCCTCGCCTATGACGCCGTAGATGCCGCATTCAACAAGGTGTGGAAAGAGCACCATATCACCTGGCCAATTGCAGAGCGTCTCGAGCTTATCGTCCGAGGTCTAAATCGCCCTCAGCCCAAAGCATGGGATGCCCTCGTCCACGCCACCTCCATCATGGAGGTGGAAATGCCTCCCGATATCATCGAAGATTGCTTGAAAACGCTTCAGATCCTATCAAAAGATTATCAACTCGCTATTGTATCGGATGCCATAGTCACTCCAGGGATGGAACTTCGACGGTTACTAGGAAACCATCAGATTGTCGACTACTTCTCTGCATTCGCATTCTCGGATGAAATTGGCCATTCAAAACCACATCCAGACATGTTCACCACCGTGCTCCGCGAGATGAAGCTCTCCCCACGAGAAGTCGTTCATATCGGCGATCGAGATCACAACGATATCAAGGGTGCCCAGGCCATGGGCATGAAGGCCATCCTGTTTACGGCTACCCGTGACATCGACGCCACGACAACATCGGCTGATGCCACTTGCACTTCCTACCCAGATCTACTCGACACCATTCGTAATTTAAACTCATGAACCTGCGATTCCTCATCATTGACGGTTATACCAGGGCTGCACGTGAGGAGCTCGCAGCAGGTGGCGCGTCGATCGCTGCCGACCTCTATGCTGCTATGCTAGAGCAATGGAGCCCAGTTCCCGTCGCCTGCGACAAGCTCTACCCATCGGACCCAGATAGAGACATGCCAAGTCCCGAGAAACTTTATCGGTATGACGGCGTCGCTTGGACCGGTTGCAGCCTCGGCTGCAACGACGACAGCGCAGAAGTCGCCGATCAGATTCAACTGCAACGCGATATCTATGAAGTTGGCATTCCCAGCTTCGGCAGTTGTTGGGCGGCCCAAATTGCGGTGGTAGCGGCAGGCGGGCGCGTCACCATCAATCCCAAGGGTCGTGAAATGGGGATATCACGCAAGATTGGCCTAACCAACGAAGGATTGGGACATCCCATGCATACGGGTCGACGCGCCATCTTTGACGCCTTCACCTCGCACGACGATGAGATCACTCAACTCCCTTCTGGTGGCGTCGTCCTCTCAGGAAATGCATTCTCCGACGTCCAGTCCGTTTGCGTCACTCATGGAAACGGCACCTTCTGGGGAGTTCAGTATCATCCCGAGTACGACCTCCACGAACTGGCTCGTCTCACCTTCTGCCGAATCGAAAAACTCTCTCGCAAAGGCTTTTTCCAATCACGCGATCATGCACTCGCTTATGTCGATGATTTGGAGCAACTCCACCAAGACGCCACACGCAAAGATCTCGCCTGGAAACTCGGCATCGATGACGACGTCACAAACGCCAACGTGCGCTGCACAGAAGTGCGCAATTGGATTCGACAAATGGTCATTCCCACCAAGCTAACAAACGCATCCTCATGAGACTCGAAAACAAAGTTGCCCTTATCACCGGTGCCGCTAGCGGCATCGGCAAAGAAACCGCAGAACTCTTCGCCAGAGAAGGGGCTTCAATCATTCTAACAGACGTTAACGATACCGAAGGCGAAGCTGTTGCAGGTACCCTCGGAGACAACGCAACCTATATTCACGCAGACGTTTCCAAAGACGCCGATTGCCAGTCGATGATCGCTCATGCCGAAAGTACCTTTGGTAAATTAGACATCTTGTTCAACAATGCTGGCATCATGCACAGCGATGACGGTGATTCCGAAAGCACCGACGAAGGCATTTGGGATCTCACCATGAACGTCAACCTCAAAGGAGTCTTCCTTGGTTGCAAACACGGCATCCCTGCTCTCAAACGCGCTGGCGGCGGCTCCATTATCAACACCGCCTCATTCGTCGCGCTACTAGGGGCAGCCACACCTCAACTCGCTTACACAGCATCCAAGGGTGGCGTTCTCGCCATGAGCCGGGAACTCGCCGTGATTCACGCCCGCGAGAACATTCGTGTCAACGCCCTCTGTCCCGGTCCATTGCGAACCGAACTTCTCATGAAGTTCCTCAATACCGAAGAGAAGAAACAGCGACGCCTCGTCCATGTTCCGATGGGGCGCTTCGGTGAGGCGCGTGAGATGGCCCAAGCAGCACTCTATCTCGCTAGTGATGAATCCAGCTTCGTCACGGGCACCGAATTCACCGTAGACGGCGGCATCACCGCTGCGTATGTGACACCTGAGTAGCCCCATTCAAGAATAGCCAAAGGCGCGAACAAAGGGATCCAAGAGCTCAAGGTGAGGACCTAACCATTCCTCATAGTTTCGCCATCGCTGAACTGCTGTCGAGTAGACGGGCTTGGTCACGGCTTCATAGGTCGGCGACCTCACATGTTTCTGACTAGCACGCTGATGATAGTTCAGCACTGTCTCGTCCCATTCCAAACCGAGAAAGCCAAGAATCTTTCGAGTCTCTGCCTCCAAATTGGCCACATTATCTTCATACCGTGTCTCCATCCAATCACAGGACAATATCGGACGAAGCGTCAGCCAAGTTTGCATCGTGGTGGCATACTTCTTAAAAGTGCTCTCGATGGACAGGTAGTTCACACTAACGGAGTTCATTGGCAGCGGCTGCATGAAGCAGCTCAGGCACACATCCCGAGGATCGCGTAGAGCACACAGAATCTTCATCTCAGGAAACACACGATTGATCACCGGTAGAATCATCGTGAGCTCTGGGTTCTTATCGAGCAGCATGCGACCGTTCATTGCCTGACCGAGAAACGCTTCCGAATAACGCAGGTAATTGGAGCGCACTCCCGACAACATCTCAACCGATGCGACATCCAACCTATCAGCGGGATTCACAGCCTCAGGGAGTAGATCTCCCAGTGCGATGTAAACATCGTCGCTCATAATGGTGGTCTCATCGGCACTCACGAGCCCCGGATGTGAATCCAGCACCTGCTCAATCAACGTCGTTCCCGAACGCGGATGCCCACAAAGAAGCGCCAACTGCTCAGGAGCCCCCAACGTATCCTGGTCTTCACGCCACCGTTCCAAATGCTCTTCGGTTAGATGTTCGAGCATCTCACGATTGTTCTGCTCTACAAGATCCGCCCCACCACGCACCTGTTTTCCAGCTTTCTGCAACACCCGCTTCGCTTTCTCCAGCGCCTGAAACGCTTCTTCATACCTCTCCTGCTTATCGAGCACTGAGGCGAGTTCATACCAACCCCGCCAACGCGGCTCTAACAACTTGGTTGGTCTACTCAGCTGATCCCTAAGAAGGTTTTCCGCCCGTTCGCTGTCACCCGCTCGTCTCGCCAGTTTCGCTTGGAGGAAAAGTGCCGTGGTATGCCCAGGATCAAGGGCCAGCACCCGGTCGATCGCCTCAGCAGCATCATCTAGCCGATGCAATCGTTCCGATACTTCGGCAAGAGAGATAAGCGCCTCGACATCGCGAGGCTGACAAGTCAACGCTCGGGTAAGACACTCAGACGCTCGAGGAAACCGCGCAAGAGTCCGATAATTCTCACCCAAGACACGCAGAGTTTTAGCATTGTTAGGGCTAAGTTTGAGAGCTTGAGAAAAACAAGCCTCTGCTTCCTCGTAACGGTAACGCATCCCATAGGCACGCCCCAAATCCAAGAGAATTTCAACCCGATTCGGGTGTATCTTGCGGGCCCTCTCAAAAAGCTCAATCGACTTGTCGAACTGGGCGTCCTTCCAGGCCTTCATCGCCCGCTTCACAATACCGGACGGCCCTTTCTCTTTCAATGGCCGTGTGATAGCGGCCGTCGCAGCCCGAACCTCTTGCCGTTTGCGCTTGACCCGGGCGCCACGCTTGTTGGCTTTGGAAGACATGACGGCTTAAATGAAAAGGCCGTGCATCTCAAAGAGATACACGGCCTAGAAAGTTAACTGGTTTCCGGGCCCATGCCCTTGACTATGCTTTGGAGCGCCGACGCCTAAGAAGGCTGAGTAAGCCCAAGCCTAGCAGACCGACCGTGCTCGGCTCAGGAATAGCGTCCACGGAAACCTCAACATCATCAAAAGCCACATCTCCATTTCCGTAGAGGGCGATCCCAATGGGAGTGCCAATCAACGGATCACCGTCACCAATCGCATAATTGATGACAGCCTGAGACCATTCCGAGCCCCCGCTCCTATTAATACCGGAAAATGCTCCAATGCTTCCCCCTCCAGCATTGATAACTTCAGCCGTCATTCCGTCTGCATCAAATCGAGCCGCAAAGAGGCTCGCCCCATCAAATGTTTGGGTCCCGACTGAAAAGGCATCCGTTTGACTGCCATCGTAGAGGTAGAGCCAAATCGAATCCGTCGCGTCAACGGCATCCGAATCGCCCTGAACCCATACGGAAAGAGAATGGTTGCCTGCCTGGAAGTTCGTCGAAAGTGTATTCCAATTATACTGAGAGATACCGTGGAGTGCCTGCTCACCACTTCGCGGAGTGGGGCGCCGAGCCGAATCGTAGGACGAATTGTACCACCAATTTCCAGTGGATGCCCAATCCGTAGGGTCCCCGCTGCGTGCGTCCCAATAGGAATAACCGAGACCGGCATCGACCGCAGTGCCGTCGAAATCATCGGCATAAACCGTGGCAGCGTGCACAGCATGTGCAAATGCCAAGCTCATGAGCCCGGCACTGGCAAACTTAAAGAAATTCACGCGTTTTAGTTTCATTGGAATTCGTCGGTTAAAATCTTAGAAATGATCGCGAGTTTTGCCGGTATGCGCAAGTAGATAACACACTCAGAGGCAACGAATTCCCTGGTGAAGTCACTGATTTCGAACAATTCGGACAAATCCGAGGCCCTCAGAGCGCTCCAACTCGAATCCAGTCTCGATTCCATCGGCACCTTCTTCCATGCCTAGCTCTTGCCAAGGTGCCTGCAAATCCGGGGTCATTTGAATGCCATAAACCACTCCAGGCTCGCTCATCCAGGTCACCGAGAGCTTCCCGTTCCCGAGATCATCAACGGCCAGAATCTGAAATGGGCTCGTCTCCGGTTCGGTCAATACACCACCCACGATCAACAAGCCATCGCCCTCACCAAAGATGAACCCAAGGCCCATATCACTGAGCGCTGCACTATCATACTCGCCGTTGTCTAAGGCAATCTCAGTTCCCCCCTCAGGGACGATCTTCACCGACTTGAACGCCATCTGATGCCGAAACACGACCGTGCTCTCAGCACTGGCGAGAGTTAACGTCGCTTCGGGGCTGTTGAGATTGCCTCCAGGATCCAAACCGCCACCCCCCATCGTAATATTTGAGCCCTCCAGGGCCCGGGCATCTTGCGCTACCAACCGCCCGCTCTCAATATTCCAAGTGCCCGTAAACGTGTTGCCTCGATAATTGACAGCCACCGTGGCCCCTTCCCCTTGCGCAGCAATCACCAACACACCCTCTCCTGTGATCTGCGATTGAATACTGATCGTGCCAGAATTCCCAGGGGCAATCCGCGACTCGTTGGTCACACTCAAGGTCCCACCGCCCAGTCCCACGTTGCCACCTTCGACACCATCGAAAACAAGTTCCCCGCCATTGAGAACAAGCTCCGGCACGTTTGCTGTCCCACTATGTTGGAGCCGCAGCTGACTCCCTTCGAGAAGCATCAGCGACGCTCCACCGAAGACTGGATTCGTTTCTAACGGTGTGCGCAGAAGCGGTGCTCTACCGTTAACGAAATACGCCTTCCCCGCTCCCGGCGCCAAACTATCGGACCACACGGCTTCATTCGACCAATCCTGGAGACGGCTATTCGAGACTGTGCTGACCACGCCATTGGCAGGCGGCACACTCTCCGCACTCAAGGGTTCCGTCCCAAAAGCAACTTCGCGGCCATCACTGGCCCCATCGGAATCAGAGTCTTCAGCGTTTGGATCGGTCTTTTCTCGCCACTCCCCTATATTCGACAAGCCGTCGTCATCTGGATCCCCCACCCCATTGAACTCAACGATACCGCCAAAGTTTGCCGTTTCCCAATCGTCGGGGAGGCCATCGCCATCGAGATCGCCTGCGGAAGGCAAGCCTACTCCTTGCTGTCCATTTTGAAAAATCGTCGCGACCTCTTCCGCGCTCACGACTCGCCGCCAGATCGCGACGTCATCGAGCGCACCAGGAAACCAGTTCTCCCACGTCGCACCCTCGGCACCATCCGTTCCAACGTTCGTTGGCAAATCCGAATCGATGTCGCCGATGCCGGAGATGTCCACTTCACCCACCTGATTCCCATCGACATAAAACACCGCATTCTCATCTCGATCGTGGCTCACTAAGATGTGATGCCAATCACCATCATTGATCTGCAAATTGGTTTGGTCGAAATCTGCTCTAGCAGAGCCATCACCAATATTCCATTCCAAATTCCCAATGCCATTTCCTTGATTAGAGCTATTTCCGGCAATCACCCAACCTGGATTGACCCCTGAATTCCAGTCTTTGTTAGAAATTATTGCGGGATCGTAGTTGGTGCCTCCACTCTCTCGATTGTCGGTGAATGCAGACGTTGACTTCACCCAAAGCGACACGCTGAAGTCCGTTTCGGCACCAAATCGCAGCGCCTCTGAATCTCCCATCGATACATACTGACGAGGCTCCGCCATATCATCGAACTGAAACGACTGGCCCACACGCCCATCAACAGACAGAGGAGCCCCGGATACCGTCCCCGTGATGGAAGAAGGAGACCGATCGACGAAATCCCCATCAAACCCTAGGTAGAGCACGAGATCATCAGTGATCTGCCCATTGAAGAAACTCGCCGTACACGTCAGCGGCGGACACTCGTTAGGGTCACCACCTTTGATCCGTACCGTGTAACGAACCTCCACCGTCCCTGGATCGTTGGCGTTCGGCGGCGAATCTGAAAAGGAATCAGCATCCAAAGCAAGCTCAGTCAAAACCACACCATCCCGAAGAACCTCAAGGGCACTACCGCTAACATTCCTTCCTGGAGTCCACGTCAACGTTACTGTCCCATTCGCACTATCCTCTGTGCATGTCAGAGATGATGGACAGACTGCCGAACCCGTTTCAATGAAGAGATTCCGGATCTCCTCCGTCGTAAGCGCTTTACGCCAAACCCCGATCTGCGTGATCTGGCCATCGTAACGCAGATCTTCGTTGTCGTCCAAATACGATCCAACAATAAACCCTTCGACAGGCAACGGTTCCCAATCAATGGGGCCCGTGTGCGCCTGTCGGCTTACTTCTTGCCCATTGACGTAGAGGGTGATCTCGCTGCCATCATACGTGCCAACCACCTGATACCAGCTATCTGGAGCATATCCTGTTGGACTGGTCAGATACTGAATGACTCCCGAATCACCGGAGGCTACCCCCCAACCAAATCGACCATTCGATCGCGTGTGCAGGGAATATCCCGCTTCCGTTGCACCCGTATCATGAATGAAACTCGCAATACCTCCCCATTCTTCGAATGAAAGCGGGTTGACCCATGCCGAAACCGTTAAACCCGTGGTCGGTCGCAGCCGAGGATCATCGCCAAACGCAATCCAACCATCGAACGGATTCAATGCCACGCCTTTGCCAAGAATACTCGTGTCCGTCCATGCCTCATTCGAATCAACATCGACAAAGACTCCAGAAATCCCTGACCCTAGCGAATCCCCAACAGACTCTCCACTGCCCTCATCAAACTCCCACTGAGCAACCTGACTCACTCCTGTATCCGTCGCAAAGCTCCAGCCCCCCCCCTCCAAGACCTGTTCTCCTTTGACGACATCCACCCGCCAGAAATAGCGCACGCCTTTTTCCAGCTCTCCCAGCTGAAAAGTCGAAACATCTAACTCAGCCACCAAATCGTCTTCTCCCAAAGAGTCTGTCCTTCCTAAATACACCTTGAAGAGATCAGCGCCTGCGCCCCCCGACCACGAGAGATCCAGTCCCGTATTCGCCAATTCGTTCGCATTGTCAGACGGAACCGGACTGAACAGTGAAGGGATACCACTCCCATCGGGCTCTGGAAGCATGAAGGTGGCCACCACGGACGCGTGATCCGATCCCCACGCATTGCCACCATGATTCGGCATGTCTTCCAAAGGCCCGGGCAACACGTAAACCTCAGCGCTTTGTACCTCTACATCGGCGCCCTTGTAATGAATCATGTCAATTCGATCCTGCGGCTCAGGGGTGAGCCCAGTGTTGTCCCGCAGCGACACAATCGGTGACCATGTATTGCCTGGGCGAACCGCCGGATCAGGGTGGACCACCCGGTAGGCGTCCGTGAGGTCAGCCGCAGCCACGGCCAGCGTCACTGGCCAATTGATCGCATAATCACAATGCGAGGCAGCAGTCGCCTCCGTCCAATCGAGATGAGAAGGCGTGTTAAAATCCCCTACCAAGAACACCGGCACTTGATCCGCATTGCCAAGCTGCCCCTCCATCGCAGTCAAGATCGTCTGCACTTGCGGCAACCGACCAGACACCGTCTCATTGCCAAGGATACTCGCTTCAGAAGCACCATCAAAACAACCGTCATACGGCCCATAAGGAAACGCCGTGAGATGGCAACTCCACACCACAATCTCCTGAAAAGGGTCTGTGCTGATGCGGATGCGGGCACCAACGCCAGCGCCAGCCGTATAGGTTTCAATGATAGGATATTTGCTAAGCACCGCAGTGCTGCCACCTGACTGCAGAGCGTGCCAGCCTAACGATTCGGCGTGTCGCGCCGCCTGTCCATTCGTTTCCTGCAAGCCCAAGACATCCGCCCCTGACTTGATAATCGCCGCAAGGTTCTTGGACGTCGTTCCTCCTACCCAAAGGTTGTACGTCATCACGCCCACCGATTCCACAGGTGCCCCTCCGACTGGTGTCACCGCAATCGTCACTACCGCCTGATCAGAAAGCCCAGCAGAATCGGTGACACTGATAATAAATACATTCTCCCCTAAATCTGTCTCAGCCGGCACTCCAGATAAATCTCCACTCTCACCAACCATCAGCCATTCAGCACCAGAAACCTTAGCAAACGTCAATTCATCACCAGGATCACTGACATAAGCACCCAACCGTCCGCCATAAGCACCCCCAACTTCAGCGCGAACTAAAGATACAGGATCCACCAAGAACTCTGGTGCCACCTCACCAGCCACCCTCACGGCAAACGGGACCGGATCCTCAATCGATTCATACCCGTCATTAGCCATGAAGAAAGCAATGTAGTTTCCAGGAGCCAATCCTGGACTAGCAAAGGTCACGGAGCCATCAACCACTCCAGCTCCAGCAGTCTGCGTCCCACTTGTGTACCGCCAAATCGTCGAGCCCCCAACAAACACCCCGTCGACCGGACCATTACCAGGATCACTATAGATACCCACCCAATCCGTCGAATTCCCCGGCGACTCTGAGAAGCTCGCGGTGATCTCCTCGCCCTCGGCAAACTGGTTCCCATTCAAGGCGAAGCCAGCCTCAGCGTGCGGTGAGCAAAGCCAGGTCAGAACACACAGAAACCACAGAGAACTAAAAGACGGAGAGATCATAGGACTTGATGCAGGAGGGTTTCGCGAAAGGAGCCCTAGGGGGCAAGAGCCTACCACGCATCAGCCTACAACATGCCGCCATCGAAGGAAACCCACACTTTAGATGAGAGGGAACATCGTCTCATTGGCGGACGCAAACGGTTCAGTTCAGTCAGCTCCGCCATGCCAACGGCTTATCACACCACTATTCGCTGCCTACACCTCTATTCCGCCCCAAGATCACAACACTTCAGGTTCTGGGTCAGGCAACCACCAGATAGCCTTTACGAACTCGCTCTCGCCATTCTGAGGGAAGGCATACTCCTTTGCCTTGAAGCCGAGATAGTAACCAAGCACACCCGTCAACATGCAGAGCACAAACAGATCGCGACTAACCAGCGCTTAGCTGTAGACTTTTCGCAGGAACAGCAGGCAACCAATTGCCAACGGAAAGGCATAGTTCAGGGCACCGACAAGGCCTTGGCGATAGTCCGTCAGGGAGGTCGAACGGAAACCGTCACTTACTAGCACTACCGTATAAATCGTCTAGGCGGAAAGGGCGATAAGCCATCCTGCGGCAACAAAGGCGACAAAGAGGGAAAGCTCTTTCATCACCCGATTATAGAATACCTTCGTCTTCATGCAACCAAAACTAACATAACATTACCTATTCATCAAACACCCCCACCGTCTGATCTCTTGCGATCCTGGAAATGTTATTACCGTATGAAGCTTCCCTACAATCGCAGGGAATGGATCCAGGCTTTCGCTGAAAGAGATCTCCCAACTGGACATCATTCAAGAGAACGCCGCGACAACCGCTTCTTGACACACCACGAAAATGATATTTCAGAGCGTTTTGACTCCCAATCATATTCCAGTCAATCCTAACTAAAAGTATTGTCGGCGGCATCCGAAACCACGAAACTCGCTGGAATGACAACTGTAATCATTGTCTGTACACTCCTACTGTTGGCGCTGTTCCTCTTGCGGCTACTGCTATTCAAGGGGCCGCTCCACCCCGCAGTTTCACCGCCTCCTCATGGCATTATCGACATGCACTGCCACACCGCAGGCATCGGCGCCGGCAACAGCGGCGCTTGGATTTCTGATGAAATGCGGGGTAGCTGGAAGTTTGGACTCTACATGCGCGTCTTCGGCAGCAATGTGAAACAGGTCACCACTACAGGTGACCAGATCTTAATGGAGATCATCGCGCGCTCTATCCGCGAGTCCAACCATGTCAATGGCGCTGTCATTCTGGCCATGGACGCGCCTTACAAACAGAGTGGTGCATTGGACCGTCTCGCCAGCGAGATCTTTGTGCCAAACCGCTTCGTTGGCGAAACCGTCAAGGCGTATCCCGAGCTTCACTTTGGAGCCAGCGTACATCCAAATCGCCCGGACGCTCTTGAGGAGCTGGACTGGTCAAAGACAAACGGCGCCGCCCTCCTCAAATGGCTTCCCAACATTCAGAACATCAACCCGGCTGACGAACGTCATGTTCCCTACTACGAGAAGCTCGTCGAACTCGACCTTCCTTTACTCACCCACGTCGGTGACGAAGATTCATTCTCCAAGACCAACAACGCCCTCGGCGATCCCCACCTACTCAAGTTGCCTCTTTCGCTCGGCGTACGTGTCATCGCAGCACATGTGGCCAGCTCTGGAAAATCCCAAGGCCAGGACAACGCTGAACGCCTCCTCGAGATGATGCCAGATTACCCCACCCTGGTCGCCGACCTCTCAACCCTCACACAGTTCAACCGCCGCAAGTACCTACGCAAGGTAATCAATGACAAACGCCTCGAAGGCCGACTACTCTACGGCACGGATTACCCACTTACAAACACACCTCTTGTGGCACCGTGGCTCTACCCCCTCAACCTCACACTGCGACAGCTCTGGGATCTATGCACCACCCGCAATTCGTGGGACCGCGATGTCAAGCTGAAGGCCGCACTAGGCGTCCAGCGAGACGTCTTTGCTCGAAGCAAAGAGTATCTTGGATTATGATCAGCGTCACCGTCCTTAGAGAAAAATTCATTCACAAACTGCATTGGGCCGGGAGGAGCCGGTCTCTCCAACCCTTCCATTGCGAGATCTTTCACCTACGTAGCTCAGCCCCGATGGGGATAGAATTCACTTCAGGCTAGACTAGGGGGCTTCACTGAATCCAATCCTCCTCATCTTGCTTGTCATGCAGCTCTCCAGTTTCCATCCGTCTGCTCTTTGTTGATCATGTAAAAAGCTGAGATGAACATATCCGATTTTTTGGAACAGACCGTTCAGATCGGGCGTCAGCTTGGGAACTAAGAATAAAACGACATGAATCCATCACCCAATTCCCAAGCCAACAACACCCAAACAAAGAGCCGACACGATCATGAAAACATCAGGTCCAGTCTCACTGCACTTCAACTAATCAAGGCTACAGAGAGCCTTGATGGCATGACCTGAGACCTTCAGAGCGCAGGCCAAGAGTACCCTCTTGGGGCCAATGAATTCCAGCTGATAAGAACGGTCTCAACCGAAGCTTGAGTCAGAGGCCTAAAGTCATGACTTGTATAGTACAGACCGGTCTGTTTTACACAAGTCATGAAGAAACCCAAAGCCCGCGATCGCCTTCTAGAAACTGCGGCCAATCTGTTCACCGAGCGCGGCTATGTGGCAGTCGGAATCAACGAGATCATCGACAGATCTCAGACTGCCAAGGCCAGCTTCTACCACCATTTCCCAAGCAAGGAGAACCTGTGCCTGACCTGGCTTGAAGAAACCCACGCACGCTCGAATGCTCGTCACGATGCCATCTTGAATGCGCCTGGGGACTCCGAAAGCAAAGTGTTAGAATACTTCTCGGCACTGAAAGAATGGATGCACACAAAGGATTATCGGGGATGCCCATTCACGAACACTGTCTCGAGCCTGGACAAGGTATCCCCTCCCATATCGGAACAAGTAGAGCTTCATAAACTGTCTATTCGAGACTTCTTCATCAACCTCGCTCGCGATCTAGCCCCAGCCGGTTCGGCGTCTTGCCGCCTTGGCACCACTCTCTTTCTTCTCTATTCCGGGGCCACTACTGAAGCGCAGAACCTCCAGTCTAACTGGCCAATCGATGCAGCGATGGAAAGCGTACGGCATCTCATCAGCGTCCACCAGACATCCACAATACCCCTCACTTCGGAATAACTTTCCACCAGCGCTCTCAAGCTAACAATTCCCGACCGACCATTCCTTCTAATGAGCACCCTACCAGCCTTACTCCCACTCGACACGCACAATCAGGAACTCCAGTCGAACGTTCATCCCACGAACTGGCAAAACCCTACACCAGATGGCACCTACAACATGGTCGTGATAGGGGGAGGCACTGCCGGACTCGTCACCGCTGCCGGAGCCGCCGGTCTCGGTGCCAAGGTAGCCTTGGTCGAAAGAGATTTACTCGGTGGCGACTGTCTCAATGTCGGGTGTGTACCTTCCAAAGCGATTATCGCTGCAGCACGGCGCGCCGCTCAAATACGTGACGCTGGTGACTTTGGAATTGACGTTCACGGTGGCTTCACTGCTAACTTCGGAAAGGCGATGGAGCGCATGCGCAAACTGCGCGCGGGTATCAGCCCACACGACTCAGCCCAACGATTCAAGGATCTCGGCATCGATCTCTATCTTGGCGGTGCCACTTTCGTAGACAGACACACGATCGACGTGCAAGGCGAGCAGCTCACGTTCAAGAAAGCCTGCATCGCCACGGGTGCGCGGGCTTCCGCGCCACCCATCCCAGGGCTAGACACTATAGACTACCTGACTAATGAAACGTTATTCTCCCTGACAGAGCTTCCGAAGCGCTTTGGAATGATTGGTGCCGGGCCTATCGGTTGTGAGATGGCACAAAGCTTCGCCCGACTTGGTTCCGAGGTGTTTCTCGTCGAAACGGCTGCAGGCATCCTACCTCGCGAAGATCCAGACGCGGCCGCGATCGTTCAGTCATCAATGGAGAAAGATGGCGTTCACGTCCTCTGCTGTGGCCGCAAACTCCAGCTAAGCCCTGCAGACGATGGCAAAGTTAGAATGAAAGTCGAAGCGTCTGATCGTGGCTATGATCACGTCGTCGATAAACTCCTCGTCGCGGTGGGGCGTGCGCCCAACGTTGACGGACTCGGTCTGGAAGACATCGGCATCGATTTCACCAAGAAAGGGGTCCTTGTCAACGATAAGCAACAGACCACCGTGCCTCACATTTATGCAGCTGGAGACATCTGCTCTCCCTATCAGTTTACACACGCCGCTGATTTCATGGCGCGAAACGTAATTCGCAACGCCCTCTTTATGGGACGAGCCAAAGCCAGTGCGCTCATCATCCCGTGGGCGACCTACACCGAGCCGGAGATTGCCCACGTCGGCCTCTACGAGAAAGACGCCCAAGAGAAGGGCGTCGACGTCGATACCTTCACCCAACCTCTTAACGGTGTAGATCGCGCCATCCTGTCTGGAGAGACCAATGGTTTCGTGAAAGTTCACGTACGCAAGGGCAGTGATGAAATCGTGGGTGCGACCGTCGTGGGAGCCAACGCCGGCGACATGATCGGCGAACTCACGCTAGCGATCACTAACGGCATTGGACTCGGAAAGATCGCGAACACCATCCATCCGTATCCAACCGTGGCCGAAGCCATCCGCAAGGTTGGCGATCTCTACAATAAGACACGCCTCACTCCATTCGTCGCCTCGATGATGAGTAAATGGCTTGCCTGGGCACGTCGCTAGTCACTATCAACTCTATCATGAACGCTGAACCTAAAGACTACGCAAAACGCAGCCTCGTCATTCACGAACAACTGCGCGGGAAGATTGGCATCTTTAACAAGCTGCCCGTGAAGGCACACGACGATCTCTCCATCGCCTACACCCCTGGCGTTGCCCGCCCCTGTGAAGCCATTGCTCAGGACAAGAAAGCAGCCTTGCGCCTCACGATCATTGGGAATGGCCGTCGGCGTTGTCAGCGATGGGTCTGCCTTACTTGGACCCGGAAACATTGGTCCTTCGGCCGCCATTCCAGTGATGGAAGGCAAAGCCATGCTGTTTAAAGAATTTGGTAACGTCCGAAATGTGGGGGGCTAACGAATGACTTCGATGCCTTGAAAGATAATGATAGCGTTGCCCGCTATC